>Ga0172379_10000062_pt1 | contig 273500 bp, 252 predicted proteins | sample GrowelOW334metaG_FD_119756 | JGI IMG/M metagenome (GOLD analysis project Ga0172379, IMG submission 119756) | Groundwater microbial communities from an aquifer near a municipal landfill in Southern Ontario, Canada - Groundwater well OW334 metaG | ecosystem: Environmental > Aquatic > Deep... | reverse complement strand
TGTCGATGCCGTTCGTGCCGGTGAATACGATGTCCTGCCCTTGCAGCGATACCGTTCCATAGGCCAGATCAAATGCCAACAGATTGGAACCCGGAGACAGCGTGACGAAATACTTGGATGTAGCGACCATTTATAACCTCCACTAAATATTCAATCGTCCCGCTTCTTGTAAAAGCAGTCCAAATTCATATCCGCCAATCTAACATATTCTGGCAATCAGGACGCAATACACTTGCAACTCCAGCCCGGGGCCCCATGCCCATTAATGACATGAATGCGCAAGCACAACTCCAGGGCAAACCGGGACTTGTGCAGCAAGACAATCAAAACAAGCTAAAAAGAGGTCGTAAGAGCGGTGTTAGATAGCTGGAGGAACGGAGGATTTGCCAAAACGACGCGCCAGCCACAATCCATAGCCAGATAAGGCATAGATCAGGAACAGCACGAACAGCACACCAGGCGGATAGCTGGAGATCAGGATGAAGAACAGCGCGATCAGAAAGATCACCAGGAATGGCACGCTCTTGCGCATGTTGATGTCCTTGAAGCTGTAGAACGGCAGGTTGCTGACCATGGAGAGGCCGGCGAACACCGTCAGCGCGGCGGCATACCAACTCAACTGGCTGCCCTTGAAGCCGTAATCCAGCATCACCCAGACGAAACCGGCCACGAGTGCTGCGGCGGCCGGACTGGGCAAGCCCTGGAAGTAGCGTTTATCGACCACGTCGATGTTGGTATTGAAGCGCGCCAGACGCAAGGCGGTCGCGGCACAGTAGATGAAGGCGGCGAACCAGCCCCACTTGCCCAGCCCCTTGAACGCCCACTCGTACATCACCAGCGCGGGCGCAACGCCAAACGACACCATGTCGGACAGGCTGTCGTATTCCGCGCCGAATTCGCTCTGTGTGTGGGTCAACCGGGCAACGCGACCATCCAAGCCATCGAGCACCATCGCGATGAAAATCGCCACCGCGGCGAACTCGAAGCGACCGTTCATCGCCTGCACGATGGCGTAGAAACCGGCGAACAGCGCACCGGTGGTGAACAGGTTGGGCAGCAGGTAGATGCCGCGGCGGCGCAGATTCATTGTTTTACGGGTGGTGATGTCGTCCATGTGTTCAGACTATCAGCTTTGCGGCAGCATAGCCAATATCGTGGTGGTCGCCGACACCTTGTCGCCGATGCTGACCTTCACCTGGGCATCCAGCGGCAGATAGACGTCCACGCGCGAACCGAAGCGGATGAAACCGTAGCGCTGACCGCGCGCCAGCACATCGCCGGGCTTGATATAGCACAGGATGCGGCGGGCGATCAGTCCGGCCACTTGCACGAAAGTCACGGTGCGACCGTCGTTGGTCGTCAACACCACCGCGTTGCGCTCGTTCTCCAGCGACGCCTTGTCCAGATCGGCATTGACGAACTTGCCGGGGAAGTACTGCACCTGCTCCACCTTGCCGTCCACCGGACTGCGGTTGGAGTGCACGTTGAACACGTTCATGAACACGCTAATCAGGATTGCGTCGCGCTTGCCGTACGGATCCTGCGTGCGCTCGACTTTGATCACACGGCCGTCTGCGGGCGACAGCACCGCACCGGCGTCCTGCGGGATCGCGCGCGGCGGATCGCGAAAGAACTGCAACACGAAAATAAAAATGATCCACAACGGGATCGACCATACGACGCACCAGACGGTGGCGGCGATGGCGAGAATCAGGGATATGGCCAGAAACGGCCAGCCCTCGCGGGCGATGATGGGATGCGGATAATTAGTCATATGAGAAGGGATAAGGGAGAAGGGGGAAGGATGGGTTTTGCTGCTTTTACCCTTATCCCTTCCCCCTTCCCTCTTCCCGCTGTTAGTTCTTCGACTGATCGACCAGCTTGTTCTTGCCGATCCACGGCATCATCTCGCGCAGCTTGCCGCCGACGACTTCGATCGGATGCTCTGCGTTCAGACGGCGACGTGCGGTCATTTCCGGATAGTTGGTGCGACCCTCCAGGATGAACTGCTTGGCGTAGGAACCGTTCTGGATGTTGGTCAGGCACTCCTTCATCGCGGCGCGCGCCTGATCGGCGATCACGCGATTGCCGGTAACGTACTCGCCGTATTCCGCGTTGTTGGAGATTGAGTAGTTCATGTTGGCGATGCCGCCTTCGTACATCAGGTCAACGATCAGCTTCAGTTCATGCAGGCACTCGAAGTAAGCCATTTCCGGAGCGTAGCCCGCTTCGGTCAGCGTCTCGAAACCAGCCTTCACCAGTTCAACTGCGCCACCGCACAGCACGGCTTGTTCGCCGAACAGGTCGGTCTCGGTCTCTTCGCGGAAGTTGGTCTCGATCACGCCGCCCTTGGTGCCGCCGTTAGCAGCTGCGTACGACAACGCGATATCCTTCGCCTTGCCGGTCTTGTCCTGATACACGGCGATCAGCGTAGGAACGCCGCCGCCCTTCAGGTATTCGGAGCGCACGGTGTGGCCCGGGCCCTTAGGGGCAATCATGATGACGTCCACGTCTGCGGGCGGCACGATCTGGTTGTAATGGATGTTAAAGCCGTGAGCGAACGCCAGTGCGGCGCCGGACTTCAGGTTCTTTTCCACATCGGCGTGATACACCTGAGGTGTAGTTTCATCCGGCAACAGGATCATCACCAGATCGGCGCCCTTCACGGCGTCGGCGATCTCGGCGACATTGTGGCCCGCAGCCACGGCCTTGGCCCAAGAAGCACCGCCCTTGCGCAATGCGACAGTCACATTCACGCCGGAATCCTTCAGATTCTGCGCGTGGGCGTGGCCTTGCGAGCCGTAGCCCACGATGGTTACTTGCTTGCCCTTGATCAGGGAAAGGTCTGCATCTTTGTCGTAATAAACTTTCATGTTGCCCTCTTCGTTAAAAATTAAAGTTTCAGAATCCTATCGCCGCGCCCGATGCCCGAAGCGCCGGTGCGCACCGTTTCCAGGATCAGTTCGCGGCCGACCGCCTCAAGGAAGTTGTCCAGCTTGGAACCCGCGCCGGTCAGTTCGATGGTGTAGGTCTCGTTCGACACGTCGATGATGCGTCCGCGGAAGATATCCGCCATGCGCTTCAGCTCGTCGCGGTCCTCGCCCTTCGCCCTGATCTTGACCAGCATCAGTTCGCGTTCCAGATGCTCGCCTTCGGAGAGGTCCATCACCGCGACCACGTCCACCAGCTTGTTGAGCTGCTTGTTGATCTGTTCGATCACCGCATCGGAACCGCTGGTGACGATGGTCATGCGCGACATCGTCGGGTCTTCGGTCGGCGCCACGGTCAACGACTCGATGTTGTAGCCGCGCGCCGAGAACAGCCCGGCCACGCGCGACAGCGCGCCCGCTTCGTTTTCCATCAGCAGAGAAATAATGTGTCTCATTACAGGTCCTCCGCCAGTATCACTTCGGACAAGCCCTTGCCGCCCGGCACCATCGGGAACACGTTTTCGGTCGAGTCGGTGCGGAAGTCCATGAACACCAGATCATCCTTGCGCGCGAAAGCTTCCTTGATCGCCGGCTCGACGTCCGCCGGGTTGTCGATGCGCATGCCGACATGGCCGTAGGCCTCAGCCAGCTTGACGAAGTCCGGCAACGCATCCATGTACGACTCGGAATAACGGTTGCCGTGGAAGAACTCCTGCCACTGGCGCACCATGCCCAGATAACGGTTGTTCAGCGCCAGCACCTTGATCGGCAGGCGGAACTGCTTGCAGGTCGACAGCTCCTGGATATTCATCTGGATGCTGCCCTCGCCGGTCACGCAGGCCACGGTCTCGCCCGGATTGATCAGCTGCACGCCCATCGCGGCCGGCAAGCCGAAACCCATCGTGCCCAGACCGCCGGAATTGATCCAGCGGCGCGGCTTGTTGAACTTGTAGTACTGCGCCGCCCACATCTGGTGCTGCCCCACGTCGGAAGTGATGAAAGCGTCGCCTCCGGTGATCTTATGCAGCGTCTCGATCACGTACTGCGGCTTGATGACCTCGGTCGAGTTCTTGTAACGCATGCCGCCGCCTTTGACGCGCCACTCGTTCACCTGCTTCCACCAAGAAGCCAGTTCCGCCGCATCCGGCTTCTGCTTGCTGCTCTTCAGTACGTCCAGCAGCTCGCCCAACGCCAGCTTCAGGTCGGCGACGATGGGCAGATCCACCTTGACGCGCTTGGCGATCGAGGATGGATCGATGTCGATATGGATAATCTTGCGCGGCACTTCGGCGAAGTGCGCCACGTTACCGATCACGCGGTCGTCGAAACGCGCGCCCACGGCCAGCAGCACATCGCAGTGCTGCATCGCCATATTGGCCTCATAGGTGCCGTGCATCCCCAGCATGCCAACGAACTGGTTATCTCCGGCGGGGAAGCCGCCCAAGCCCATCAGCGTGTTGGTGCACGGCGCGCCGAGCAAGTGCACCAGTTCGATCAGTTGCAATGACGCATCGCCCTGCACCACGCCGCCACCGGCGTAAATCATCGGCCGCTTGGCTTCCAAGAGCATCTGCGCCGCATGGCGGATCTGCGTGCTGTCCGCCTTGCCGGGCGGATGATAGGAACGGATGCTCACGCTTTCCGGATACTCGAACACTGCCTTCTGGTTCGACACATCCTTGGGGATGTCCACCAGCACGGGGCCGGGACGTCCGGTGCGCGCCAGATAGAACGCCTTCTTGATCGTCTCAGCGATGTCCTTCGGGTCCTTCACCAGGAAATTGTGCTTCACACAGGGACGTGTAATGCCCACCGCATCGACTTCCTGGAACGCATCCTCGCCGATCGCAAAAGTCGGCACCTGGCCGCTGATGATGACCATCGGAATGGAATCCATATAGGCAGTCGCAATGCCGGTCACGGCATTGGTCAGGCCGGGGCCAGAGGTAACAATGGCCACGCCGACCTTGTCCGACGAACGCGCATAGCCGTCTGCAGCATGCACCGCAGCCTGCTCATGGCGCACCAAGATATGCTTGACCTTATCCTGCTTGAACAGTTCGTCGTAAATGAACAGCACCGCACCACCGGGATAACCGAATGCGTACTCGACCTGCTCTTCCTGCAAACAACGGATGATTATCTCCGCGCCGGTCAACTCCATCACAAGCACCCTAATCTAAGCCAAAAAAGAACCGCGTAAGATAAAGGTTGGCGGCATTTTGGTCAACCTTTGAAACGGATTTTTAAACACCCATGCCGTCAAAATGGCGAATATCCGGGGTGTCGGATTATCCGATTGCCGAAGAAGCGACCACATGCGCGCATGTCTGACGAGCAGCACAACTGCCACAAACAAAAATCCCGGAGGAGTTCTCCGGGATTTTTGTTCGATCCTGCCGATGCAACGTCGCTTACGCGAAGTTCTTCGCGACGAAGTCCCAGTTCACCAGGTTGTTCAGGAAAGTCTCGACGAACTTCGGACGCAGGTTGCGATAGTCGATGTAGTAGGCATGTTCCCACACGTCCACGCACAGCAGCGCACGGTCGCCCGTGGTCAGCGGCGTGCCGGCCGCGCCCATGTTGACGATGTCCACCGAACCGTCGGCCTTCTTCACCAGCCAGGTCCAGCCGGAGCCGAAGTTGCCGACCGCGGAAGTCTGGAACGCCTTCTTGAACTCGTCGAGCGAGCCCCACTTCGCATTGATCGCATCGGCCAGCGCGCCGGTCGGCGCACCGCCGCCGTTCGGCTTCATGCAGTTCCAGAAGAACGTGTGGTTCCACACCTGCGCGGAGTTGTTGTAGATGCCGCCGGCCGGGGCCTTCTTGATGATGGCTTCGAGATCGAGGCTCTCGTACTCGGTGCCCTTAATCAGGTTGTTCAGGTTCGTCACATAGGCTTGATGGTGCTTGCCGTAGTGGTATTCGAAGGTCTCGGCGGACATGTGCGGTTGCAGCGCGTCTTTCGCATACGGCAAAGCTGGCAGGGTATGTTCCATTTTTATTCTCCTTGGGACTGTGGATCGGATACCGGAATCCGGGATGGCGGATTCTAGCCAATTAACGAGGGGCGGACAATGGTTGAGTGTTTTTATCACCCATTATTCGATCCTGCCGCGCAGGTAAATACAGCACCCACCTCATTCGGATTTAATATCGCGGCATGAGCCAACCCCGCTTCCTCTGCGACGAAATGCTGGGCCACCTGTGCCGCTACCTGCGCGCCGCCGGCTACGACACGCTGCTCGCGAACGGCGGCAAGCGCGATGCCGAGCTGTTGCGGCAATGCCGCGAAGAAGGCCGCTATTTCCTGACGCAGGACACGCTGATCGCCGAACACAAAGCCGCCGACGGCATCGCGCTGATCCTGCCGCATGCGCCGCTGGACCACTTGGCCGAACTGGTCGGCGCACGCTTCCATATCGACTGGCTGGCCCATGCCTTCACCCGCTGCCTGATCGACAACACCCCGCTTATCCCCGCCGACGAAGCCGCCACCGCGCGCATCCCGCAAGACGCGCGCCGTCCGGACGAACCGTTGCGTCATTGCCCGGCATGCAGAAGAGTCTACTGGCGCGGCTCGCACTACAAGCGCATGCATGCGAGGCTGGAGGCGTGGCAGCGGAAAAATAGATAGGCCTTTCGGCATATTGTTATTGCGGGGGATTTGCGGCAGGCTTGCGGCTGTTCAAACCGAACAACCCTGCGAATAACTGAATCGGGCAAGATAAACGTCAAGTTATCCGGTGCATTTCATTAGTTAATACAACCGCGGACACACATCATGACCAATAACAATCACGAACCATCTGAACCGCAACCTGACGGAACATCAGGTGATATCGCTGTAATCGGTGAATCATCGAACTCAAAGGCTATTTCCCTCCAGACCCTCCAGGGGATATACAACGAACTTACCGGAAAATCCGAAGAAGTCGGCAAGTCCTACTCCAAGCCGATTCAGGTGAAGTTCGCTGATATCGAGCAACTTGATCATAAAATTTCTCAGGCATGTGAACAGTACAACGTTGTCTCTGGAAATTGCTCAATCAACGTGTATTACATTGACGACACAAGAGATCGCTTTAGCTCGTTTGAACGATTCCGCATGCACAACGCAGGATGTACAAGCCCTGTTGAAAGCATTCTTCTCAAGTACAACTTCCTCATCCTGCTACCGAAGACAAAACAGCCTCAGTCCTACTCCATCACTATTCGTCTCGCTTCCCGCGTAGCGGTTATGCGTCGTATGGAAGGCGAATTCTACGGCCCGCCGCCTCAAATTATTCGCCTGATGGGAAACAGAACGGCTGTCGTCGAGGTTGAATACATCGATTACATGGTTGCCAGGAATCTACTTAATATCGTTGACGAATGGTTCAAGGTGATTCCTACCGCTAATGAATTCAAGTGGCTAAATTGGCTTCGCTATCGCAGCCATCACATACCCAAACTTGCGAGATTCTTTACTGGCGTGATTGTTGGTTTGATCATAATCACTCTCTTGCCAAAATTTATACCAAGCGGATCAACGGACCTGTTGGCTTACGGACTTTTCAGTGCGTGGGCAATGCTGGGAGCGTTCGCGACTTACCGAATGGCAGGCTTCTTCGCAACATTAATTGAGGGTGCTATTGACCAGTGGTCAGAAATATCTTACGTCTGTATCACCAAGGGAGATGAGTTAGAAATTTCCAATGCTGAGCAAAAAAACAGGTTCGCAATAATGAAAGGCGTCGCGGGATTTGTTTTTACAGTTTTGTTGTCAATTGCGACCAAAATTATCGCAACTTTGCTTACTTCATAACCGACCGATTGCATGACTAATCAACAGCCCACGTAGAGCGCACTAACCAACGAGCATTGCATCGCATGGGAACCATCAGCGTGGCGACAGCCACGCTGACAACAAAAAAACAATCCGTGCGCGTAGCGCACACCACTCCTGTCTATCTTTCCCCTGTGCGCCGCCGAGTAGCGGAAAACGGTCAGGGGTAGTCGGCGAGGACTGTCTGAGCGCGTAGCGCGAGTTCCGCAGCCGCCTGACCGTTTGAGCAACGCAGGGAACCGCGAAGCGGCGGCAAACCGGGGGCGCCTTCTTTGGGTTCCTTTTCTTGGCAAGACAAGAAAAGGGACTAGCTGTCGGGCTACCCCCGACGGTTTCTGTTGCGCACAACGGTGTTTCAAGTCGAGCTCCGGCTGAACGCTTCTACCCTCACCCTAGCCCTCTCCCTGCAAGGGAGAGGGAATCGTTAGTTTTCCTCGCATTAATCGAACAATCCCATCTGTCCGCCCCTCCCCGGCGGCCTGAAGCGACTGACATCCAGCCCCATCTCCTCCTGATTCAACCCCAGCCGCTCGCACGCAATGCGGAAGCGTTTCTCCAGCAGATCGGCAAACAGCCCGTCGCCGCGGAAGCGCGAGCCGAACTCGGAGTCGTTCTCCTTGCCCCCGCGCATGTCGCGCAGACGGCTCATCACATGCGCGGCCTTCAACGGGTAGTTCGTCGCGAGCCAGTCCTTGAACAAGTCCTTCAGCTCGTACGGCAAGCGCAGCAGCGTGTAGGCCGCGCTGCGCGCGCCCTGTTCGCTCGCGGCCTGCAGGATGTTCTCCAGTTCGGCGTCGGTCAGGAATGGCACCACCGGCGCGACCATCACGCCGCAGGGCACGCCTGCCTCGTTCAGTCGCCGTATCGTCTCTAATCTTCGGCGCGGCGATGCGGCGCGCGGCTCCAGCTTGCGCGCGAGGTCGGCGTCCAGCGTGGTCACCGAAATAAATACCTGCACCAGGTTGTCCTGCGCCAGTTGCGCGAGCAGGTCGAGGTCGCGTTCGACCAGCGAGGATTTGGTGACGATGGAAAGCGGATGTCGGCATTCGGCCAGCACCTCCAGTATCTGGCGTGTGACCTTCCACTCGCGCTCGATCGGCTGGTAGACGTCGGTGTTGGAACCGAGCGCGATCGGCGCACAGCGGTACGACGGCTTCGCCAGCTCCTCGCGCAGCAACTTCGCCGCGTCCGGCTTGGCGAACAGTTTCGTCTCGAAGTCCAACCCCGGCGAAAGGTTCAGGTAGCCGTGGCTGGGGCGCGCGTAGCAATAGATGCAGCCATGCTCGCAGCCGCGATAGGGATTCAGCGATAACTCGAACGGGAGGTCGGGCGAGTCCTGGCGCCGGATCACGCTCTTCGCGCGCTCCTCCGTCACCGTAGTCTTCAGTGGCGGCAGCTCGTCGTCCGATGCCCAACCGTCATCGAAGCGCTCGCGCGCGACGCTCTCGAAACGGCCCTCGATCTGCAAGGTCGCGCCGCGCCCTTTGTTTACTTCATGCTTCACTTCATCCAATACCTATTCATACGGCGTGCCATAGCATCACCGTCATACCGGCGGATGCCGGTATCCAGTGGCGCGCATAGCGCGCCGATGTTTATTTCTGCTGGATTCCGGATCAAGTCCGGAATGACGAAGCTCATGATGTTCAAGGCTGAAGCGCAGCTGCATGCAAGTTCCTGACTAGCCTCTCTGACTTCGCCTCGTTCAGGACAAGCGACGTATTTCAAAACAGCTCGATGTCGTCGCCCTTGTCCTTCATGCTGCTCATGTAGCGATCCAGCGCCTCCTGCACCGGCACGCCCTCCATCACCGCATCGAACAGCGCATGCTCCTCCGGTGTGGTGTACTTGCTGCGTATCTTCTCCTGCAGCGCGACCCATTCGTTCGGGCTGTACAAGCGACCGCGGTCGGCGACCAGGTCGTTCATCGCCGCGAGGCTGTGGCAGACATGGGTCAGCCGCTGGCTCAGCTTGTCGTAGAACTGGAACGCGATGATGGACTGCTGCACCATGCCGGTGACGTTCTCGGCCATGCGCTGCATCTCGGCCTTCTTCTCGCCGGCAACGCCTTCGTCCGGCAGACTGTCCATCACGTCGGACATCGAATGCAGATAACCGGCCATCGTGGTGAAGCTGTCGGTCAGCACCTCGACCGAGGTGTTGCTGTCCTTCATCGCATGCTCGATCTGCCCGGCCGCGAGCTCCAGCATCAGTATCGTCTCGCGCAGCTGGCTCCAGTCCAGATCGGGATTGCGCGCCTTGGTCCCGCCTTTGATGAGGTCGTTCATGTCAGTTCCTTTTCCTGTCTTCTTCGCCCCCAATATAGCGACGGGAACAATGTTTTACCAGCCAATACCCGGCGACTTTGCTATGCTAACCGCCATTAAGGTGAGTGAAATCATGGCCATGCCGCACAAGGAAGGCTGGCAACTCGTTGCCACGCGCGGCAATCATCGCCAATTCAAACACCCGGCAAAGCCGGGGCGCGTTACGGTTGCAGGAAAACCCAGCGACGACGTAGCGCCCGGAACACTGAACAGCATCTTCAAACAAGCGGGATTCAAGGAGTAAGAAAATGCGCTACGCCATCGTCGTCGAAAAAGCCGGAAACAACTATTCCGCCTACGCCCCCGACCTGCCCGGCTGCATCGCCACCGGAAGCAGCATCGCGGAAGCCGAACAAGAAATCCGCGCGGCCATCCAGTTCCATATCGAGGGACTGCGCGAGGATGGCTTGCCGATTCCGTCGGCGGACAGCGTGGTCGAGTATATGGAAATTGCGGCGTGATTGCTCATGGCAAGGTCGAGGCTAACTCTTTTAATTGATTTGACGTTATACAAAGGAGCCGAGAATGGACACTTCCAATATTCCAAAGGCATTCTGGTACTCCTTGAGCTTTTGCATGGTGGCGGGCACCATTGGTCTACTGACCATCGCATATAAAGCAAGTAGCGTCTCTATCGAAATCGCAAATACCAAAATAGAGCTTCTATCTGTCATATCTCAGACCAAAGAAATCAGGGCTAGCCTAGAAGCAGAGAGCAAACAACTGGCCGCGGCAAAACAGCTTCTCGAAAAGAATTCTGGAGCATTAGAGAAAACATCAAAAAGCTCATCAAACACAATTCACATCGACCCATTGACTACTGCATTGAAGCCGCCCCTTCAAGCAGTAGGAGATTTAAAATATCAAGGAAAATTTGAAGCAATAGCGGCTCAAATTAAGTCAGCCGAGGAAGTTCTTAGAAAATAATCAACAAGCGTAGCGATACCCAAGCTACGATCCCCGTTCCTACATCGCACTCCCTATCTGGCCTTCCCATTTCCGCAGGCAGCCTTCCACAGCAGCTCGCCGTTGCTACCCTTAGCGACGGGCTTCCATTCTGGCGCATCGTAGACAACGCTGCCAGCCACCTCGCCATTGCCCATGTTGCCTGCATACATCGAGGCCGCCTCGACCCGCGACAGGCGCTTCCTGCAATCGAAGCGGTATTGCGTCTCCCACGACAGGTAGGCCGTGCCGTCGCTGAGCGCGGACGCTTTCTTTAAATCGACCAGCGACAGGATGGTCACCATATCGCCGTCCTTCGCGGCAGGCGATGTGGCGACATAGACGGTGCGGCCGTCGTCCTCGACGACCTTGCGCCAGCCGGACTTGTCGGCCGGTTTCCCGGCTGACTTCTCGGACGGGGCGTCGACCACGACCTTGCCGCCCTTGATGACCACTTCCTTGCGGCAGATGTAGGCGCCGACCTGGGTCCTCCCGTACCAGGGCTGCCCTTTCGCATGCACCGACTTGCTACGCAGGTTCAGCCATATCACGGTGTCGGACGGGCAATGCTGCTGCGCTACCTGTTCGCTGTCGAATTGTTCGGCCGCGATTGCGGGGAATGCGATCAGGCAGCACGCCAGCATCGCAACCAGTCTCTTGTTCAATCTCACTCCATCTCCTGCAACGTCCCGTCGGCGAACACCAGCGCGCAACGCACCGGCTTGCCCGCATACACCGTTCGCATCGCGTCGCGGTATCCCTGCATCTGCGCGCGATGGCGCGCCGCATCGCCGCTCTCGCCGAGCTTGTAGTCCAGCACCCAGACCTCGCCGTCGAACTCGACCAGCCGGTCGATGCGCTTGAGTTCGCCCTGCGCGTCTACATAGGGCATCTCGTTGCAGGCGATGCGGTAATGCAGCGGATCGAAATAACACTGCAGATGCGGCTGCGCAAGCAGCGCCTGCGCCTGTTCCAGCAGCGCGTCGAATTCTGAGGCTGGGATGCCGCAGCGCCGGCACAGTTCGGCCTCGTCCACAAACTCGGCGGGCGGCAGCAGATGCTGCAGCAGCGCATGCAGTCGGATGCCGCGCTGCTGCGGTGCACTAGTCGCGGCCCTGCGCGATCCGGTCGGCAGCGGCTGCGTCAGACGAATATCGACAATAACTTCCGCTTCGCTCCCGGCATGATGCATGGGGGCCGCGAATGCGACCGCAAGCGGATTCCCCCCCGCTTGCGGCATCGCGTTCGCGATGCGGTCGTACCACATGCCTTCGATGCGTTCGCCGCAGCCGCTGACCAGCAGCGCCTGCTTCGCGCGCGTCATCGCAACGTACAGCAGGTTCAGGTCTTCGCGCTGGGCGAGCTGCGCCTCCTGCTCGAAGTAGCGCTCGCGCGTCGGGCCGCGACTCGCCTTGTCACCGTACAGCGAGAAATGAGCCGGGCGCGCGCTCGCGGTCGGCCAGTCCAGCAGCACGTCGTAGCCCTTGTCGATGGGCGGCTTCGCGTTCGTGTCCAGCAGCCAGACGATGGGCGCTTCCAGTCCCTTGGACTCGTGCACCGTGTAGATGCGCAGCGCGTTGCCGGCATGCGCGACCTTGCCCTCGTCCGGCGACTCGCTGTCGTCGGCACGACGCAGTTCGGCCAGCTCGCGCAGAAAGCCGGGGAGGCTGGGATAACGCCCAGCATCGACGTTCAGCGCGATCTCGATGAAGGCCTGCAGGTTCGCCAGCACCGTCGCGCGCATAGCCTCGGGCACGGCTGCGGCATAACGCTCCTGCAGGTCGCCCTCGAAATAGATGCGGTCGAGCAGGTCGTGTACCGGCAGCTTGTCGGCGAGTTTCAGCCAGCCTTGCAGCAAACGATGCGCGCGCTGCAAATGCGGCGACGCCTCGCCGCTGGTCGCGAGTTGTTGCAGGCGCGACCACCAACTGCCCTCTTCCCCGCTCTGCGCCAGCCCCATCAGGTCCTCGTCGCTGCAGGAGAACACCGGCGTGCGCAGCGCATGCGCCAGTTGCAGGTCGGCGAATGGGGTAATCAGGAAAGTCAGCAGCGCCTGGATGTCGGATGCTTCCAGCGTCTCCAGCAGGCCGCCGCGGCGCGACGTCAGGCAGGGGATGCCGTGTGACCGCAGCGCGTGTTCGTAGATCTTCAGGTGGGTGCGGCGGCGCACCAGCACCATGATGTCGGCGTATTGCGCGGGACGAACTTCGCCTTCGTCGTTGACCTGCCAGTGACCAACGATCTCGCCCACCTTCGCGGCGAACTGCTGCGCCTCCAGTTCGCGCGCGCTTTCCTCCCGCTCCTCGCGCGGTTCGGTCAGCGGATCGCGTAGCGTCAACGTACAGCCCTCCGCCTCTTTCTCGGCCTCAGGCATCGCACTCAGCGGCAGCACCTCGACATAACCCGGCAACTTCAACTGATGTGCGCCGTGCCGCTCGAAACCCTCGTATTCCGGCAGACCGTCGAACACGCCGTTGACCGCATCCAGCACCGCGGGCGCGTTGCGCCGCGTCATGTTCTGCGTCAGATGATGTGCGCTGTAGTGCCGTTGCAAAAACTCGCGCACGACGCCGAACAAGCGCGCGTCGGCGCGACGGAAGCGGTAGATCGACTGCTTGGGGTCGCCGACGACGAACACCGTCGGGCGCGAGTCCACCGCGTCGGCGGCGGCGAACCAGGATTGCAATATCTGCCATTGCAGCGGGTTGGTGTCCTGGAACTCGTCGAGCAGCACGTGGCTGTAGCGGCTGTCGAGCTTGTATTGAAGGTATTCGGCGTGGTCGCTGTCGTTCAGCAACTGGCACACGCGCCATTCCAGATCGCCGAAGTCCAGCATCTGCTGGCGCTGCTTCAGCGCCTGATAGCTGTCCAGCAACGCGACGCCGCAGCGCAGCGCATGTTCGTTCATGCGATACGCCTGCTGCTCGGCGAGCGTGTCGCGCACTTCCTGCAATGTGGCGAACAGCGATTCGCGCGTCAGCAGGAACGCCTCCGCGTTCTGTTTCTTGGTCGGCTTCAGGCTGCGCGGTTCGCCCGCCTTGGTATACAGCAGCGGCGACGCTGCTTCGAATCGCACCTCGGGAGCGGAGTCGGTCCATGCGCGTTCCAGTTCGGAGGCGTTCTTCTGCTGCGTCTCGGTGCCGTTGGCCGCGAGCTGGCGAGAAAACGCGAAGAAGCTCTCTTCGTTGTTGCCGCACATGCCCCAGTCCGCGACCGGATCGAATTCCATGTCGACGCCGAGCTCGGTGCGCAGGCTGTCCAGCGCGAACACCAGCTCACCCTCTCCCCCGGCCCCTCTCCCGCTTGCGGGCGAGGGGAGCAGGCAGGTGTAGGCCCACCACTCGCTGCGCTTGGCGAGAAAGTTGAACAGCAGTTGCTCGGTGCTGGAGAGTCCCAGTTCGCCGAACAGCGCCAGCATACTCTGCGCCTCCGGCGACTCGGGATGGCTGTGCAATTTGTCCAGCAGCGTCTTCCACGCCTCGTCGCGCAATGCGGAAGTCTGCTCCACCAGTTGCACGCCGCCCGCCATCCCAGCGTTCAACGGCGCGCGTTGCAGCACCTGCATGAACCAGCCATGGAAGGTGCTGATGGTGATGTTGGGTTGCGCGAGCAGGAACTGCTGGTACAGGCTGCGTGCGCGCGGCAGCAGGCGCTCGATGTCGGCCTCGTCCACCTCGCGCAGGCGCAGGAACTCGCGCACATGGTCGTCGTCTTCGGAGGCCAGCTCATACAGCCAGTCGCGCAGCCGCACCTGCATCTCCTGTGCGGCCTTGCGCGTGAAGGTGATCGCCAGTATCTCCCCGGGCGGCACGCCGTCCAGCAGCAGCCGCACGACGCGCGACACCAGCAGCCAGGTCTTGCCGCTGCCGGCGCAGGCCTCGACGACGACGCTGTGTTTGGGATCGAGTGCGGCGCGGTTATCCATGCGCCTCCGCCCATTGTCCTTGGCGGCACAGGCCGCGCATCTCGCAATAGCCGCACACCGTTTCCGCGCCGTGCGCGGGCAGCGCAGCCCCCCGATGCATGCGCTCGAACACGCTCTTCAGCCGTTCGATGTTCAGTCGCGCCAGTTCGGCGATATCTTGCGGCGGCGTCACCGCATCGACCTTGCCGCCGTCCAGCGCGACGAAGGCGGCCTCGCTCGCATGGAGGTCGTAGGCGTAACAGGCCAGCTGCACATCCTCGCCGGGCTCTTTCAATTTATTGCGCAACGGCGCGACCGCCTGCGTCTTATAGTCCAGCACGCGCAGCACTTCCATGTCCTCGCTCTGGTAGTCGATACGGTCGATGCGTCCGCGCAATGTCAGACTCTCCATGACGCCGATCTCGAATTCTGTTTCAGCCCCGGAATAGCGCCAGCCTGCGCGTTCGTTGGCCAACTGCCAGTCGATATACGCGGGGATCTGCGCCTGCCAGCGCAGCAGCCAAGCCTGCGCCAGATAGTCGTGCGCCAGCGCCCCGGCGAACACCTCCGCGCTGATGCGAAGCAGCGCTGCTTCGACCGCCTCGCGCTCATGCTCCAGCAGGACCTTGTATTCGTCGTGGAATCGCTGCAACGCCGCATGCACCCAGGTGCCGTAGTCGCGCTTGTCGAGTTCCTCGCGCACCTCGTCCAACTCGTTCAGGCGCAACATGTGGCGCGCATAAAACTGGTAGGGACAGGCGACCAAACTGTTGTAGCCGGACGGCGAGACACGTTGCGGGACCAGTCCGGACTGCACCGCAGGGCGCGGCATCTCGCCCGCGGGCGGCAGCGCGAATGCCTCGCCCTGCACCCTGGCATGCGCGAGCAATTCGCCCAGTTCATTCGCGGCCAGATCGTCGCGATACGCCAGCAGATGCAGCGCGCGCAGCATCTCCAGATGCGGGCTCAGCAGATTCGGTTCGCCGTTTTTGCTCGCCTGCCAGCTCGCCAGCACGGTGCCGTTGATCGCCAGCAGCGCCAGCAGGTCGTCGCGCACCTGCGCCTGCTGTGCGCTTGCCAACGGCAAACCGAGCGAGGCACGCACCGCGTCGTTGAACCACTGCCCGGCGTTCGCCGGTGCGGGCAGGTGCGCCGCATCGCTGCCTAGCAGCAGCACCGCGTCGAACTGCCGCCAGCGCGTCGCGGCGAGATGGGTGAACAGCACCGGGCTTTCCACGCCGAGGTCGCGGAAGGTGTTCAGGTCTAGCTGCTGCGCCAGCCAGCGCCGCCATTCGGCGAAGTTGCAGCGCGTCGCATCCCCCTGCAATTCTTCTGCCCATTGCCCAAGCAGGCCCAACAGTTGCTGGCCCGCCGCATCCTGCACCCAGCCTTGTGACACGCCGAGTATCTGCAGGCTGTCGCCCAGCGCGTGCAGCCACTCGGCCAAGGATGCATTCTTCTTCGGCAAGGCCTGCATCGCCTGGCGCAAGCGCACCAGCGGCTGCACCAACTCGCGTTCTTCGCGTTCGGCCAGTTCGATGTAGCTCTCCAGTTGCGCGACCGTGCCGTGCTTGCGCACCAGTTGCTCGAACAGATAGGCGGCCTGCTTGCGTTCCGAAGGCGGTGCGTCGGCGAACAGGAACGGCGACTTCAACAGGTCGAGCACATCCTGATAGTAGAAATCGCCCTGTACCACCTCCAGCCAGCGCATCAGCGCGGTGCTGACCGACAACGTCGCCATCGTCCAGCCGGTCTCGTCGCGCACCTGCACCTGCGCGCGTTCCAGCAGCGCGCGCGCGCGGCGCGCGACCAAGCGGTCCTGCACGACGACCGCGATGGAGCGTTTGCCTTCCAGCAGCCAGCGGCGGATTTGCACGTCGGCCGCCTGCGCCTCCTGCTCCAGCCCGTGCGCGCCGAACAGTTGCAAGCGGCCATTCAGCCTCGCCTCCGGCTGCTGCACCAGCACCGACGCATCGCTGCGCAGGTCGGCGCTGTCCGCATCGCGCTGCAACGCACGCGACAGCAACGCGCATTCGGATGACTCCGCGACCATCTCACGCAGGTCGAACACCTCGACCGTGACGCGCTCGCGGCAAGCCTGCAAAAAATGTCGTTCCGGCGCGGCGAGGTCGCAGGTCTGCAGCACATACAGCGGGCCATTGACCGCTTCGACCAGCCGCGCCAGCCGCTGCTGCCAAGCGCGTTCGCCGTCGAGTTCTGAGCCGGAGGTCATCGCGTACCAGAGTTCGTGCACCACGCGCGCCTCGAACTGCAACGCCTGTCCGCTGCGCGCGCGGTAAGCCTCGGTGAGTTGCGCGGCGAAGTCGGCCTCGGATTCGGGCAGCGCGACATGATGGCGCGTCAGCTCGTCCATCAGCCCCAGCAGTTCGCGCGACAAGCTCCACAGATCGGCGTCGCCGAACCAGTCGCGTTCGCGCAGCGCCTGGTACAGCGCGGCGATGCGCCGGGTGTCGGGTTGTATCGGAGTATCGAGCGTGACGGTCTGCGCCCAGTCGGTGAGCGTGAGCATGCGCGGCAGCAGCACGGTAGTACCCGCGGCCTCGCCGAATGCCTGCGCCAGCGGCTGCGCGGCGTGGTGGTTCGGCAGCAGCACGGTCGCCGCGCGCAGGTCGCGGTCGCCTTGCGCATGCAGGATGCGCTGCGCTACATGATGAAAGAAAGTGGGAGTCAACCTGAGAGTCTCTATTTGTCCACGAAAAACACGAAAGCCACGAAAAAAACCAGATTCTTATATCCGAGTGCGAGTCGCCCCCCGAAAGATGTCGCCACTCGGAATATATCTCTGGATTCGTTCGTGCTTTTCGTGAATTTCGTGGACAACTGCATTTTTCAAACTCAACGTTCCAGCAAACGCAACTTATCCGGCACGCCGCGCCACTGGTCGGCATCGGGCGGCGCCGGCTTCTTCTCGACGATGGGTTTCCACAGCTTCGCCAGTTCGGCGTTCAATTCGAGGAAATGGTGCTGGGCCTGCGGCAGGTCGTCCTCGGCGTAGATCGCCTCGGCCGGGCATTCGGCGACGCACAGCGTGCAGTCTATGCACTCGTCCGGGTCGATCACCAAAAAGTTCGGCCCCTCGCGGAAGCAGTCCACCGGGCACACGTCCACGCAGTCGGTGTACTTGCACTTGATACAGTTCTCGGCAACCACGTAGGTCATGTCATTCTCCTATGCTCAACAGTCGCGGCATTCTAGCAGAGCGTCCCTGCGCGAGAAATCCGGTGCACCCAGTATCTCTCTACCCAACATTTCTCTGCTTGACGCATCGCCCGCTATGCCTCTACTCTGAACAGGGAATAGCCTACTTATCGCCTGATCGGACTATGCAGAAATACGACTTCACCGTAAAAACACGTAACGGCCATTTGGTCGAAAACATCCGGATATTCGGGCGCGACCAGGAGGATGCCGAGCGCAAGTTACGCCAGATGTACATGCACTGCGAAATCGTCCATAGCGACATGATCGTCGTCGAAAAGGAAATACAGCAGTCGGCGGATATCGAGGATGTTTTGACGTTGATCGTCAAACACAGCTAACGAAGCATTGCAAAAACTCGCTTCATTTCAGAATGCTGCTAAAAACTCGTCGCACCGGCGAAGGCCGGCGCCCAGTCGATTCAAAACACTGGATTCCGGCCTGCGCCGGAATGACGCAATCCGTTTTTTCGAGGTGAAATCAGATAAACCCGTCCGCGATCAGCTCGTTCGCTAGTGCTTCGTAGTCCTTTGCACCGCGGCTGGAGGGAGAATGCTCGAAGACCGTTTTGTTCAACAGCGGACTTTCCGCCAGGCTGACGTTTTCCGAAATCAACGTCCGGCAGACGTCCGAACCGAATTCCTTTTCGGCCATCAGCAGAACATGCCGCGCCATACGCCGCCGCGAATCGTAACGCGTCAGCAGGTAGCGGCGGTTGATGCGATGCTTCAGCACCAGTTCCAGCGCCTTGAGGGTCTTCTGTATCTGGAGCGCGCCCTTGATCGACAGATAATCCGCCGACATCGGGACAATGACGCCATCGCAGGCGAATATGGCATTCAGCGAAAGCACGCCGACAACCGGGCTGCAATCGAGCACCCAGTGCTGCTCCACGCCATCGGCCTTTTCAGATTTCAATCCCAGATTAAGTTTATTGATCGCGTTATAACCCTTGCCGTATAGCGCATCCACTTTGGACATTTCGACGTGCGAGGGGATCATGCCGATGCCGCTGGATGATTTCTGGATCATTTCGCGCAACGGACGGTTGCGCTGGAACAGGCCGAAAAGGCTGTCATCACCTGCAGAGGCGGTGATGCCGAGGGTCGCACCGAACTGAGCCTGGGGATCGAGATCGATACCGTTGGTCTGATGACCGCGCCGCGTCAACGCGGCGGCGAGATTGACCGCCGTGGTGGTCTTACCCACGCCACCTTTTTGATTAAAAACGGCGATAACAGTCATGAATAAAAAAGAAGCGTCGACTTCGGCTTTGCATGTTGCGGTGCGGGCATTCTAGCAGACCGCATGCCACATTCCGCATTTGAAACTAATGCGGCTTGCCGTCGACGCGGGATCGCGCCAGCATCGGAATGTAACGCCAGGCCAGCAATGCAAAAGCGGCGAACCAGCAGGCTGCGGCCGACGCGACCCACAGCGTGTAATGCGCCGGATCGAACAGCGGTGCTGCGATGCGCAGCACGAAGGCCAGCATCATGATCTTCAGCGCAAGCTTGTCGATGCCATCGAACACCACCTTCCTGCCGGTGTGCCCCTGCGAGATGCGCATCAGCATCGCCGGGACGATCAGCCCCATCGCGCCGAAGGTGAATACGTGTATCGACAGCGAGACAAGCTCCGGCATATTCATGGCCAGCCGGAAGAATTCGACCAGCAGTTGCGCAACGATCGCCAGATAGCCCAGATACATGATGCCGATGTCCAGCCGCGTCAGCGCCAACTGCGGCTTCCAGAACGCGAAGCGCAGCATCAGCAGCAAGGCCAGCAGCAGCCCGGCATACGCGGCCAGCAGTGGCGGCAGCAATCCGGCGAACACCAACAGCAGGCCGAGCATTTTGATGGCCTTGTCCAGCGCCGGGTGCTGCAGGATGGCGACCTGGAACGCGCCCTTCATAAACTGCACCAGCGTGCGCTCCAGCATTACCAGGAAGGCCATGCGAAACAGGCCCAGCGCGATGCTCCAGCCGAGCAGGTAATAATCAGCGCTAAGCATCAGCTGCTTCGCAATCAGGAAGGTCGGCAGGACCAGCAGGAACAGGTAATTGTCGCGATAGCTATCGGTCGCGCGGTTCTTCACCAGCGTGAAGACCAGCATCGCGACAATGGAACCGAGGAACAGGTTGTTCGACAGCAGGAACAGCGCATGCGGCCAGCTGCCTTCGAACCACATGCCGATGCGCTCGAACAGCCAGGCCGCCGCGAGAAACATCAGCGCCGGCCCATGGTAGCAGCGCACCTTGACCCAGTTCCTGGTCGCGGTCAGCAAAAAGCCGCCCAGCACCGCCCAGCCGAAGCCGAAAAACATCTCGTGGGCATGCCACTGCACCGTCGTGAACGAGGTCGCCGGCGCAGCAATAACACCCGAGAAAAGCAGCGCCCACAACACCGGCAGGCTCAGCCCGGACAGCATCGCCAGCGCGAAGAACGGGCGGAAGCCGACTTGCCAGAGCGGATGACTCATGCGGCGATTACTGGCGGCGGGTGAAGTCGATCGCGATGTTGCCCGGTTCACGGGCGACGTACTTGATCTCTATCCCGGCGCCGTAGCGCTGCTGCAATTGCGCGAGCAGCGGCAACGGATCGTGGTCGTTGACGAACGCCATGGTCTCGCCCGGGTTCAGCGAGTCCAGCGCACCGAAGATCGCGGCATGGCGAAAGCGTTTGGCGACGGCGCGTGCGTCGAACGGGTAACGCATGTCCTGGGTAAAGCTGTTGGCGCAGTTGTGTTCCATGATGTATTCCTTCGGTTGGTTGAAAAAAGTTATTGTTTCGTCGCACACCGGACCACTTGGGTGCAGTGAATTGCGCCCCTATGTGCGAACTCGTTTCGGAGCACGTTTGACTGCTATGCGCGTGACAGCCTCTTGCGGCAGCAGCGAACGTTCCAATGTCCGGCCGTTCTTGACCAGATCGGCCATGCTGACCTGGCGCAGCGATGCGAAGAACGCCTCGCGCGCATCTTCCAGCGCCGCCGCCAGTTTGCAGGCACCTGCGATCACGCAGGTGTTAGCACCACCCAGACATTCGACCAGATCGAAGTTGTCCTCGGTCGCGCGCAGCACCTGCTCGACGGTGAGCTGTTCCGGCGGCATCGCCAGCCGCACGCCGCCGTTGCGGCCGCGTATGCTCTCGATCAGGCCCGCGCATGTCAGTTGGTGCGAGACCTTGACCAGATGATTCTTCGACACCGCCAGCCGCTCGCTCGCCTCGCCTATCGTCACCGGTTCGCCTTGGCGTAGCGCCAGATACATCGTCAGCCGCAGACCGAGATCGGAATATTGGGTCAATTTCATGTTCGTCTTCCGCTCATCGAACTACAGCCGCATGATGCGATGCCATTCGCCGCCTGTCGGGATCACTTCGTAACGCTGCCAGAACATGAACTCCGCGCGGCTCGCCGTACCCGCCTCGCCCTCGCCTGCTCCGGCAGCGATGCTGTAGCTCACGGCGTTACCGTCCAGACTCAGCACCTTGCGCACCGACAAGCCGTCGCCGAATTCGCCGTTGCTGTAGTAATTACCGGGTGCAAGCGCTTCTTCACCTTCCGAAACACGCAGCGCGTGCTTGCGCGCCAGCCGATACACTTTAGCCAGATCGTCTTCGGTGATGTCCAGATACGAACCGATCTCACGCAAGGCGTAAGAAAAATCGGCATGGACCAATTGCGGTTCCACAGGACGCGCCGGGCTTGCTGGCGGCTTCGGCTTGAGCCCCGCCGGATAGCGCCGCCACGGGAAGGGATAGTTCACCGCCACGGCGACCAGCAGCATGATGCCGACATTCAGCAACACCGGCGTCAGCACGAACTGGTAGCCCAGCGCATGCACCTCCGCCCCGCCGACAACCGCAGACAGCGCGGTAGCGCCGCCGGGCGGATGGATGCAACGCAGCTGATGCATCGCGAAGATCGCCAACGCGACGGCCAGCGGCCCGGCCACAAAGGGATTGGAAACAAACAGGGCGCAGCTCACGCCGATCAGCGCCGACACCAGATGGCCGCCGACCAGCGCCCAGGGCTGCGACAGCGCGCCATGCGGCACCGCAAACAGCAACACTGCCGAAGCCCCCATCGATGCCACCAGCAAGGCCGCGCCCTGTGTGCCGACGGCATGCAGGCTGACCGCCATCGTCGCCGCGATGGCGAGCAGCGCCCCCGTTGCAGCGATGAATTTCTCGCGATGTCCGGTGGCATCCGGCGCCACGCCCAACAGTTTCAATATCGTTTTCGCAGCCATGATCGCGATTTGTATGCACCCGCATTTAATGATGCGCGAATGATACATGTTTTATGTTATCTTGGCGAAATCGTAAACAACCGATAAAAAACAACGTGAGCTACCCCCTGCTCAAGCACCTGCACATCACCTGCGCCGCCGCCAGCTATGCGCTGTTCCTGCTGCGCGGCATCTGGATGTTGCGCGATTCCTCCGTCATGCGGCAGCGCTGGGTAAAGATAGCTCCGCACGCGATAGACACGCTGCTGCTCGCCAGCGCCATTGCGCTGGCTTACACCATAGGGCAATATCCGTTCGCAGACGGCTGGCTGACCGCGAAGATTGCCGCCTTGCTGCTGTATATCGCACTCGGCTTCGTTGCACTGAAATACGGCAGGAGCAAAACCGTGCGTCTGGCAGCCTGGCTGGCAGCGCAGGCGGTGTTTGGTTACATTGTGCTGGTCGCGCTGCACCGCAACCCGATACCGTTCTTCTGATAACGGAGAAAAAATGATAGGACTCGACTCCGGCGCCCGCGCCCCGACATTCGATCATCCGCTGGAGATGCTGCTTGCCTGCCACGGCAAGATATTGCACCAATGCGACACGCTGCATAAGCTCGCAGTACACCTGAGAACCGACGGCTGCGATACGCAGGCGCGACAGGCTGCGCAGAGCGTCCTGCGCTACTTCAACACCGCAGGACAGTTCCATCACCAGGACGAGGAAGAGAACCTGTTCCCCGCGCTGCGCGCAAGCGCCGGCGACGACCCGGAGCAACTCGATACGCTGCTGCAACGCTTGCTGGCGGAACATGTCGTGATGCTGGCCACATGGGGCAAGCTGCGACCGGTGTTGCTGCAGTTGGCAGAAGGCATGAATATACGGCTGGACGAAAAGCTCGCAGAAAGATTCATCAACAGCTATACCATGCATATCGCCGTAGAAAACTCCGAACTGTTGCCGCTCGCGGCGCGCCTGCTGTCGCCAGAACAACTCCGGCAGATCGGCACGCGCATGGCCGAACGACGCGGCGCGAGCATGCCCGGATCGCCCTGACGCGCGAGACGTTCGCCCCGCTCCATGGAATAATCGCATCCCCAGCAAGCCGCGCCCTTATCGCAACATGCCCCACCTCGTCGTCTCTATTTCCGGCCACGGCTTCGGCCATGTCGCGCAAACCGCCCCCATCCTGAACCGGCTGCATCGTTTAATGCCGCAGTTACGCATTACGATACGCTCGACGGCGCCGGCCTCCCATCTGCGCTCCCGCATCCATACGCCATTCGAGCATATGGCTAGCGAGGGCGACATCGGCATGCTGATGTCTTCGGCTCTGGATGTGCGCGTCGAGGACAGCCGCGCGGCCTATCGCGCCTTTCATGAGGACTGGCAGGCGCGTGTCGATGACGAGGCTCGCCTGCTGCGCGATCTTGGCGCGGACATGGTGCTCTCCAACGTCGGCTATCTGCCGCTGGCCGGAGCACAACATGCGGGCATCCCGAACGCGGCAATGTGTTCGCTGAACTGGTTCGACATTTACCGGCATTATTGCGGCGACGATGAAATCGCCGCACAGATACGCGAATGCTATGTGCATGCCGATGCATTCTTGCGCGCGACGCCGGGCATGGCGATGGGCTATCTGCCCAACCTCGTCCCGGTTTCTCCCATCGCCGACATCGGCACGAACCGCCGCGACGCGCTGAATCGTCATCTGCGCCTGTCACAGGAGGAATGTCTGGTTCTGGTGAGTATGGGTGGCATCAATAGCCGCTTGCCGATGGAGCGCTGGCCCCGCATACCCGGCGTGCGCTACCTGGTGCAAGGGAGCTGGAAAATCGACCGCCCGGATGCAACCATATTCGAATCGTTGCCGGTGACTTTCGGCGATCTGCTTGCGAGTTGCGATGTGTTGCTGTGCAAGCCGGGCTATGGCAGTTTCGTCGAAGCCGCTTGCAGCGGCGTGCCGGTGCTGTATGTAGGCCGGTCCGACTGGCCTGAGTCTCCGGCACTGATCGACTGGCTGCAGCGCCACGGGCAGTGTCGCGAACTGTCACGACAGACTCTGGAAGATGGAAACATCGCGACGGATCTTGAGTTGATCCGGAACCTGCCGCGTCCGCCAACACCGGTTCCGGTGGGCGGCGAACAGGTTGCGGACTGGTTTGCGAAACGACTGGGCGAATGAAGCGTCAGCCTTGCGGCGGCGCATAGATCGTGGAACGGTTGCGCCCACTCTGCTTGGAGACATAGAGCGCCTCGTCGGCGTGACCCAGCGCCGCCAGCCAGTCGGCGCCGATATCGCAGACTGCGATACCGATCGAGATAGTGATGCCGCCGACGCTCTCATCCTTGTCCAGACGGCGTATCTTGCCCCGCTCGATCAACTGCCGAATATGTTCGGCAACCACCTGCGCACCCTGCTGCGGCGTGTCCGGCAGAATCACGGCAAACTCCTCGCCGCCGAGCCGGGCGACCGAATCCTGCCCCTTGACCTGCGCCTTCAACACCTCGGCGATGATGCGGATAACCTTGTCGCCAAACAGATGTCCGTAGGTGTCGTTGATCTTCTTGAAGAAATCGATGTCCAGCATCAGGAAGCTGACTTGCTTGCCCTGCATTTCCGAATTGGCAGCCAGATTGCGCATCTGTGCCTCGAAGCCGCGCCGGTTGAACACCCCGGTCAGCGGGTCGAGCAACGCTTCGCTACGCGCGCTCATCAGCTCCTGCTGCAGACGTTCGACCTCGCTCTTGCTTTCCTGCAACTTGTCCTGCAGCAAATCGACCGAAGAGCGCATGGCTTGCGTCTCCAGTGCAATCTCGCCGACGAGTCCCTGCAGTGACTCGGCATCCACCCCTCGCGACAATCTCTCGCCATGCTTCTGCAAACCGGCGTTGAACTTTCCGGCCTCGTCGTCCGTCGCCTCGGTGAATCGCACCAGATTGTCCAGCACCTTCTGCATGTTCTGCTTGAACGCCTGCTCGGCCTCGACGTTGCCATCGGCAATATGACAGGAGTAAAGCTCGTGCACCACATCGTCGGTGAGCTGCTGCTTATCGTCGAGCAACGCATTCACCGCCTTGCTCAGCGGCGGATTGATCCCGGTGATGAATTCATACCACAGGGCATAGGTGAACGGAGTAAAAGCGGCCGAATGAGCGGCCATCTTCTGCAGTAGCAGTCTCAATATCTCGGCGCTGGCGACCTTGTCCTGCGTATACCTGTTTTTCATACAACGACAAACCGGAAAGACACTTTGAACCTCACCTTTCTGGAACATTACACCATATGGCTACGGAAGAAACGGCCGCACACTGCCTGCGGCCGCGCAAACGGTTAGTGCAGGTGCTGCCCGTCGCCGTCATGCACATGGCCGTGCGCCAGCTCTTCTTCGGTGGCAGCGCGCACGCCGACAACGGTGCAGTTAAAGGTCAGGGTTTTGCCGGCCAGCGGATGATTGCCATCCACGGTCACTTCGTCGTCGGTCACATCGACGACGGTGTAAAGCATGAAATCGTCCTCATCAGAATTCTCCGGACCGCCCTCGAACTGCATACCGATCGCAACGTCTTTCGGGAACGCGCTGCGCTGCTCGACCTCCACCAGTTGATGGTCGTATTCGCCGAAAGCATCGTCCGGCTTCATCGTGACGTTGCAGGTATCGCCGACGCTTTTGCCGTGCAGCGCCTCTTCGACCAGCGGGAAGATGCCGTCATAGCCGCCATGCAGATAGCTGACCGGCTCCTCAACCTTCTCCAGCAGTTCACCATCGGCATCGAACAGTTCGTAACGCAGCGATACAACGGTATCCTTGGCGATTTTCATTTCATTTCCTTTATCAAATTTAAAATTTTCTGCGCATGCCCGTGCGCGTGAACGCCGTATAGGACATGACGAAGCTTGCCTTGCTTGTCTATCACAAAGGTGGAACGCTGGATCATCTGCTTCCTGTGCCCGTCGGCTTCCTTCTCCACCATCACGCCATAACGTTTGCAGACACGGGCTTCCGGATCGGAAAGCAGCAGCACGGACAGCCCGTGCTTGTCGCGGAACGTCGCATGGCTCAGGCAATCGTCGCGACTGATACCCACCACGATGGCATCCAGCTTCGCAAAATCGTCGTCGAGATTGCTGAATTCGTTGGCTTCCATCGTGCAACCCGGCGTATCGTCCCTAGGATAGAAATACAGCACGACGTTGCGCTTGCCCTTGTTCGAGGTGAGTACGAAGTTTTCCATATCCGCATCCGGCAACTCGAAATGCGGCGCCTCGATTCCTGCGGTAAGCTGGACAACTTGCATGATCCTATCCCCCTTGCGGGCATTTTAAACACATTTCCGATACGCCATAAAAATTTTTACGCACTGCACGAACGCCGCCCCGTGCGTCTATAATCGGCCACATGAAAACCATACAGACACTGCTCGGCGGCCTGAGCGTAGCCGAATTCCTGCGCGACTACTGGCAGAAGAAGCCGTTGCTGATCCGCAAGGCGCTGCCCGCCTTCGAAGGCCTGCTCGATTCGCAGCAACTGATAGACCTCGCCTGCGGAGAAGACGTGCAGGCGCGCATTGTCACGCAGCATGGCGGCAAGTTCGGCCTGCAGCATTCGCCGTTCGAGCCCGGGGACTTCGAGCATTTCGGCAAGAAGAAATGGACTGTGCTGGTGCAAGGCGTGAACCATCACCTGCCGGAGGGCGCCGAGCTGCTGAAGCTCTTCTCCTTCATTCCCCACGCGCGGCTGGACGATCTGATGGTCAGCTACGCTCCCCGTGGCGGCGGTGTCGGACCGCATTTCGACTCCTACGACGTGTTCCTGCTGCAAGGCGCGGGACACCGCCGCTGGCAGATCTCCACGCAGCAAGACCGGACGCTGATCGAAGGCGCGCCGCTGCGCATACTGAAGGACTTCCGCGTCGAACAGGAATGGGTGCTGGAAGCGGGCGACATGCTGTATCTGCCGCCGCATTGCGCGCACAACGGCATCGCCGAAGACGACTGCATGACTTATTCGATCGGCTTCCGCACGCCTGCCTATCAGGAGCTGGCCGAACAGTTCTTGGTGTACCTGCAGGACCGCATCGAGGTGAGCGGCATGTACGCCGACCCCGATCTAAAGGCGCAGAAGCATCCATCGGAGATCGGTCCGGCGATGCTGGATCAGGTGGAACAGGCGATCAAGCAGGTGCGTTGGGACAGGGAAGACATCGCGAACTTCCTCGGCTGCTACCTCTCCGAGCCCAAACCGCATATCTTCTTCGACTCGCCGGAACGCCCGCTGAGCGAGGCGAAGTTCCGGCAGGCCCTACAGAAACAGGGCGTGGTGCTGGACCTGAAGAGCCAGATGCTGTGCCATGCCGGCTGGATATTCGTCAACGGCGAGGAATTCGAGGCCGGCAAGGACGACTACCCGCTGCTGCGTCAACTCGCCGACGAACGCGAGTTGCCCGCGGGAGCGGACATCCCTGACGCATGCGCCGAACTGCTTTACCAGTGTTATCTGGACGGCTACCTCACCCCACGCTGAACAGGAGCGCACGATGAGCGACGATGAGCTGCAGCACATTCATCTGGACGGCATCGCCGACTACACTGCCGCGCTCGACACGCTGTGCGGCTTGGCCGAACACAGCCTGTACCTGTTCGAGAACGACTTCGACGGCCTGGGCTTCAACGACGAGGCGCGCTACGAAACGCTGCGCCGCTTTCTGCTGGCAAGTCCCGCGCATCGTTTGTTCGTGCTGGCCCACGACACCCGCTACCTGTCCACCCGCTGCCCCCGGATGATGTTGCTGCTGAGCCAGTTCGGCGTCGGCATGGCGATCCACCAGACGCCGAAGAGCCTGCAGCACATCACGGCCCCCTTCTCCGTGGCCGACGAATCGCACTACGTGCGCCGCTTCCACTTCGACGATCCGCGCGGCATCCTGGCCCGGAACGACCCGGAAAATGCGCGTGCGCTGAAGTCCCGTTTTCTGGAGATTTGGGCGGAATCGCACTCCGCCTTATCCACCTCCAGACTGGGGTTATAAAAAAATGTTGCGCAACCACTAGATTTCCTCTATGCAAATGCTAGAATGCGCCGCCTTCGGTTTTGGGAGCATTCAAAACCAAGCAAAAATTTTGTCCCCTTACAACTAAAACTCTCGAGGTATTTAAAATGAAATTGTCCGCTCTCGTTGCTGCTCTGTTGGCTCTGGCTCTGACCGCTTGTGGCGAAAAGGCTGCTGAAGCTCCTGCTGTTGAAGCAGCTCCTGCTGCTGTTGTTGAAGCCGCTCCTGCTGCTTCCGAAGTTGTTGCTGCTCCTGCTGCTTCCGACGCTGCTGCTGCTCCTGCTGCTGACGCTGCCGCTCCTGCTGCAAAGTAAGCAACTAGCCTTTCAGGCGATAAAAAAGCCGACGCAAGTCGGCTTTTTTTATTTCCCACATTCGGTTTAGCGTACCTCTCGCCAGCCGAATCCCTCCTGCTGCGTCGCCACCGTTATCCACCCCGTCTCGCACCCCATTACACCACTCAGCGCCTCCACCGCCAGCGCCGCGGTATTGTTGCTGCGGCTTAGATGCGCGGCAACCAGATGCTGCAGCTTGCTCCTGTCCAGTCGGGAGAGAATAGCCGCCGCATCACGGTTGTTCAGATGCCCGAAACGCCCGCCGACGCGCTGCTTGAGGCTCCGGGGATAATCGCCGTTCATCAGCATGTCGCTGTCGTGGTTGCATTCCAGCACCAACGCATCGCAACCGCCCAGCACCGCCTCGATGTGCGGCGTGCTGCAGCCGGCATCGGTCAGCACGCCCAGACGCCGCGCGCCGTCGCCAAACAGGAATTGCACCGGTTCGGCGGCGTCGTGCGGGACGGGATAAGGGGTAATCTCGATGTCGCCGATAGAAAAAGGCTGGTGCGGATCGATCTCGCGTATCTGTGCGGCGACACCGGACAGCTTGTCCGACAGGCTGCGCAGCGTACCGTGCGTCAGCCAGACCGGCAGGCCGAACTTGCGTGCCAGCCGCGCCACCCCGCCGCTGTGGTCGCCGTGCTCATGGGTGACGAGGATGCCGTCGAGTTGGTCGGGAGATATGCCGAGGAGGGCCAGCCGGGCAATGCTGTCGTTCAGCCCGAAACCGCAATCCATCAACAGCCTTGTTTCGGCGACCTCGACCAGCAGCGCGTTGCCCTCGCTGCCGCTGCCCAATGACGCAAAGCGCATGAAACTAAACGTTACTGTTCGGTATTCTTGTAAATAGATTCGAGCACCTGGGAGGTCCCGCCGTCACTGATCCCATCCTGATCGGTGACCGTCACTTCGGACGACGTTCCACCGTCCTTGACGTTCACGCGATAGCGCCGGTTGGTATCTTCGTCATCCTGCCAGAACTTTAACGTATCCATCCAGCCGCGCTCCGCCTTGGGACGACCCAGAAAGTAGATACCCTTGGCGCGGTCCTTATCCTCGACCGCCAGCCCGGCACGCTCGATCGCCAGACCGACCCTGCGCCAGGTCTTGTCGAATGCGTCGTTCACGACCATGATCTCGCTGCCGTCGAACACCTCTTGGAGGCTGGCCTTGCCGTCGCCGCCGGCCGTCGCCGCAGATGCCGCTGCGCCAGCGGAGACAGCGCTCGCGGCTTGGCTCTCGCTGCCGCCGAAACGCACCATCAGCTTCTGCAGCAGGACTGCCTCGATCTCGGGATCGTTGGCGCGCGGCAGCCACTTCGAGGTGTTGCCGTCGGCAGACACCACCTCTTCCATGCCGCGATGGGTGATGTACACCGAAGTGCTGCCATCCGTCCCGCGCTCAAGACGGGTGCGGTACTGGTCCTTTTCGCCGGAGGAATAGAGGTTGTCGAACACCTTGCCGACGATGCTGCGGATACCGCTCAGCGGCAGCTTGGCGCGATTTTCCGCCCAATCGGTCTCCATCACGCCCGCTGCCTGATCTTCACTGGCGATGCTCAGGCCGGCCTCCTGCCAGAACGCCTTGACCACCGGCCAGACATTTTCCGGCTTGTCGCTCACCACCAGCCAGCGTTGCGCACCGTTGCGCTCCAGCCGCACGCCCTTTACCTCGGGCAACACCGCTGCGGCGCCGCGAACCTGCGACGACTCGCCGCCCTTGCTGTAATCGGAATAAGTCGCGACACCTTCGCCCTGCGGAACCTTGTAACGATCATCGCTTTCCGGCGAAGTCAGACCGGGTGGAATCTCCAGCGACGGCGCCTGCACCGCGCCGCTACGATAATCGATACGCTTGTCGCCCAACCCCGTCGAACCGCATCCTGCCAGCGAGAACAATACGACAGTGGAAATCCCGATATGCAAAGCCTTCATGTATTTCTCTCCGGTGATTCCGTACGATTAATTGATGACGCCGGCCTGGCGCATCGCTGCTTCGACCGCCGGCTGCCCGCCAGCGGAAAGCGGCGTCAGCGGCAAGCGCAACGTGTTCTTCATCTTGCCCATACGCGCCACCGCCCACTTCACCGGGATCGGATTGGCCTCGACGAACAAATTGCGATGTAGCCCAAGCAACTGAAAGTTGATGTCGCGCGCCTTCGCGAGATCGCCGGCCAGCGCGGCCGCGCACATCTCGTGCATCAGCTTGGGCGCGACGTTCGCTGTCACCGAGATCGTGCCTGCCGCGCCGAGCAACATCAGCGCCAGCGTGCTGGCATCGTCGCCGCTGTAGACCGCAAAATTTTTCGGCGCGCGCAGCAACAAGTCGCTGCCGCGCTCGATGTTGCCGGTCGCGTCCTTGATGCCGACGATGTTGGGGATCTGCGCCAGGCGCAGCACGGTGTCGTTGTTCATGTCGGCCACGGTGCGGCCCGGCACGTTGTATAGGATGTGAGGCATGTCCACCGCCTCGGCGATGGCCTTGAAGTGCAGGTACAGGCCTTCCTGGGTCGGCTTGTTGTAGTAAGGCACTACGGTCAGCGATGCGTCCGCGCCAGCCTTTTTCGAAAACGACGCCAGTTCGATGGCTTCCTTCGTGGAATTCGCGCCGGTGCCGGCGATCACTGGGATGCGCCCGGCGACATGCTTGACCGCCTCGGCGATCAGCGTCTCGTGTTCTTCGACGTCCACGGTGGGAGATTCGCCGGTAGTGCCGACCACGACGATGCCGTCCGTCCCTTGCTCGATGTGGAAATCGATCAGCGCGCGGAACGACGCCAAGTCCAGACTGCCGTCCTCATGCATCGGCGTGACGATTGCTACGATACTGCCCTTGATCATTTTGCCTGCCACCAAAATAAATGCGGCATTCTACCGCAATACGCCAACGCGACCAAAGGGCCGCGCAACAAAAGATGCAGCACCATCGAACAACGCCCCTGACGATGCCTTAGTGCTTGTGCGGGCACGCCTTATTGACGCAATCCGCATAGATGTGAAGCGAGTGGTTGTGAACGGCGAAACCGCGTTCGGTCGCGACCTTCTCCTGACGCGACTCGATGGCCGCATCGTAGAACTCCTCGACGTGACCGCATTGCAGACAGACGATGTGGTCGTGGTGCTTGCCCTGATTGAGTTCGAACACCGACTTTCCGCCCTCGAAGTAGTGGCGCACCAGCAGCCCGGCCTGCTCGAACTGCGTCAGCACGCGGTAGACCGTGGCCAGCCCGACATCGTCGCCGTTAGCCAGCAACTGTTTGTATACATCCTCCGCGCTCATATGGCGCTCCTGCCCGGACTTGAACAAGGCCAGGATGTTGAGCCGCGGCACGGTGGACTTGAGACCTGCGTCTTTCAGGTCATCGGGTTGGGGTTTATCCATATCAACGCTCTCCTGTCGTTTTTTGGCATCTTGCCTGAAATCGCTTGCAGTTGCAAATGAGAACCATTATCATCTTCAAAAACCACTACAGGATTCACCCCATGTCCTCGATCACACTTGCCGCCCTGCATCCCGGCGACACCGCCACGATAGTGGCTATCCACGCCGAAGAAGCGCTGCACCAGCGCCTGCTGGCGCTGGGATTCCGCAGCGGCAAACAGGTCGAACTGATACGCCGCGCCGCGTTCTCCGGCCCGCTGCAGGTGCGCGTCGGCACCACCGACGTGCTGCTGCGCCGCAGCGAGGCGGCAAAGATCAACGTATGCAAGGGAGTGTCCGGAACATGAAACGTATCGCCCTGCTAGGCATGCCGAACACCGGCAAGTCCACACTGTTCAACCGCATGACCGGCGGCGCTGCACGCGTCGGCAACTGGCCCGGCATCACCGTCGAACTGCTCTCCGGCAAGATATTGCTCGGCGGCGACATGGTCGAGATCATCGACCTGCCCGGCATCTACGACCTGCACGGCTTCTCCGACGACGAGCAGGTGGTGCGCCACTTCCTGCACGACAACGTGCCGGACCTCGCGCTGGTGATCCTCAACGCGACCCAGATCGAGCGCCAGATGAGCCTGCTGCTGCAGCTCAAGCAACTCGACATGAACGTCGTCGTGCTGCTGAACATGGCCGACGAGGCGAAGAAATACGGCATCACGATAGACGTCAAAAAAATGGCGGAATTGCTGGACATGCCCATCTTCCTGCTCAGCGGCAAATACGGCACCGGCTACCAGGAAGCATTGCAGGCGATCACCAAGGCGCTGCGCTACCCCACGCCCGGCATGGCGGAGCAATTGCGCTCGCAGCTGGAACAGGACGAGCACATCGAGACCGAGATGGCACGCGTACTGAAACACTCGGTGCAGGTGCCAGCGCAGATGCCGGAGCACCTCACCGACAAGCTCGACCGCGTGATGTTGCATCCCTGGGCAGGACTGCCGATCTTTTTCGGCATCATGTACCTGCTGTTCCAGGGCATCTTCTTCCTCGGCCAGCCGCTGCAGGGCGGCGTCGCGGAACTGTTGGGCTGGCTGCGCGAGACCGCGCTCGACCCGGCGTTCGCCAGCGCGCCCGCCTGGCTGTCCGGCCTGCTGCTGGACGGCGTGTACAACGGCGTCGCGACCGTCGCCGCCTTCGTGCCCATCATCGTGCTGTTCTTCCTGTTCATGGCCATGGTCGAGGACAGCGGCTACCTGTCGCGCGCCGCGTTCCTGATGGACGCGCTGATGGCGAAGATGGGGCTGGACGGACGCGGCTTCGTGATGCTGCTGATGGGTTTCGGCTGCAACGTGCCCGCGCTGATGGGCACGCGCGTGATGCGCTCGCGCAGCCTGCGCCTGCTGACGATGCTGGTGATCCCGTTCTCGCTGTGCTCGGCGCGGCTGCAGGTGTTCGTGTTCATCACCGCCGCGCTGTTCGCCCCCGCCAACGCGGCGCTGGTGCTGTTCAGCCTTTATTTGTTCAGCTTCGCCGCGGCCATCGTCACCGCGCTGCTGTTCAAGGGCAAGTTCCACAGCCAAGAACCCTTCGTGCTGGAACTGCCGCCGTATCGCTTCCCCACGCTGCGCCAGATGGTGGTGCGCGGTTGGCTGGAGGTGCAGCACTTCCTGCGCCGCGCCACCAAGTTCATCGTCGCCGGCGTCGTGCTGGTATGGCTGCTGACCCACCTGCCGTTCTCCGCCGCACCGGCGAGCAGCGACACACTGGCCGGCATGCTGGGCGGCGCGCTGCAGCCGATATTCGCGCCTCTCGGCATCGACGCGAACCTCACGATCGCGCTGCTGTTCGGCTTCGTCGCCAAGGAGATCGTCATCGGCTCGCTCGCGGTAATCTACGGCCTCTCCGGCGATGCGCTCGGTGGCGCGCTGGCGCAGCAGCTCGACTGGGTGCAGGCCTACAGCTTCATGCTGTTCACGCTGATCTACACCCCCTGCCTATCCGCGATCGCGACGCTGCGCAGCGAGGCCAAGGACATGCGCTACACGCTGTTCGCGCTGGGCTGGTCGCTGCTGCTGGCCTGGCTGGTCAGCTTCGTCTTCTATCAGGGTGCGCGAGCGCTGGGATACTGACCGGCAAGTCCCGACGCCAGGCAATCGACCTGCCGGTCGCCCGGCAGCGGAAACACATTCTTCCGCTTACGGGAATTCGAGGAATCCGTCCTCATCAAACCGCGCAACCGCTCCCCTCGACCGAATGACGCCGGGGGGATTCCGGCGTAATATCGACCCGGGAGCCCAGAGATCATCATGTTACAAAGCAATTCAAAAAGCCTCGCCTCGCTGTTCCTGCAACTGTTCTTGCCGCTGGTCTTGCTATTGAGCGGTGGCGCTGTTTTCTTTGCCAGGAATTCAATCGAGAACGAACTCGCGCAACTGCACCATCTTCAGGAATCGAACGCCAAGCTGGGAGCGAGCGCTCTCTCGGACAAGATCGAATTCATCGCCAAAGACCTCATGTTCCTGTCCGGGCACAGCGCCCTGCGCAGCGCCATCGAGCGCCCCACACCGGAACACCTCACACACCTGGCCGAGGACTTCGCGATTTTTTCCAGCAGCAAGGAAGATTACGACCAGATACGCTGGATCGACGAGAACGGCATGGAAATGGTTCGCGTCGATTTCATCAATGGCAAACCCGTAACCGTACCTGCGGACAAACTGCAGGACAAAAGCGCCCGCTACTATTTCACCGACACGATCAAGCTCAATCCCGGCGAAATATTCGTCTCACCGCTCGACCTCAACATCGAGCAAGACAAGATCGAGCTCCCTTACAAACCCATGATCCGTATCGCCAGCCCGGTTGCCGACGCGACAGGCCGGAATCGCGGGATCGTCATACTCAACTATTACGGCGCCAAATTGCTGCAGGCCTACGCCAAGGCAACGGCCGACATCGCCGAACACCGCATGCTCGTCAATCGCGCAGGCTTCTGGCTGATGAGCTCCACCCCGTCCGACGAATGGGGATTCATGTTCAATCGCCCCGAACTAACCCTTGCGGTACGCGCCCCGGCGGCATGGGAACGCATACACGCCAGCGATAGCGGTCAAGTCATACTCGATGACGGAATATGGGCATGGGAAACGGCTTATCCCCTCCTGTCCAATCAGAAAACCGCCTCCGGCACCGGCATTGCGTTCGCCCCGAGCCACAGCGAACTCGAATACCGGCAGTATTTCTGGAAATCGATCGCACATTATTCTGCAGGCCAATTGGACGCGCTTCGGCAGGCAATCTGGCACAGGACAGCATGGATCTTGGGTTTGCTGCTGACCCTGACCGGCGTGGCTTGCTGGATGCTGGCTCGCTCATGGCATTTGCTGGCCGAAGCGAATGTCAGCTACAGAGCCGTCGCGGATTACACCTACAACTGGGAAACCTGGATAGACCCGGCGGGAAATTACGTCTATTGCTCGCCATCCTGCCAACGCATCACCGGCCGCACCGCCGAGGAATTCATCGCCGACCCTGATCTGTTGATCAGGATCACCCACCCGCAAGACCGCCCGCACATGAGGGGGCATATTCACCAGTTGGAGAAAGCGGAAGACGAGCCTGCGGAACTGATAGTCCGCATCGTGTTGCCCGGCGGCCAGATACGCTGGCTGGAACACAGTTGCCAGGCGGTATTCAGCACGACGGGGAAATACCTCGGACGGCGGGCATCCAACCGCGACATCTCCGAACGCATCCAGGCAGAGGCCGGCATGCGCGAAAGCGAAGAAAGACTGGTGGAAGCCCAGCGTATTTCGCATCTCGGCAACTGGGCGCTGGATCACATCAGCGGCGATCTCTTCTGGTCGGAACAGGTTTTCAGGCTGTTCGAAATCGACTCGCATGATTTCGAACCAACCTATGAAGAATTCCTCAATGCCGTTCATCCTGAAGACCGCGAATCGGTGAATAGCGCCTACACCGATTCGCTGCAAACCCGGCAGCCTTATGAAATCGTCCATCGCCTGCTCATGAGGGATGGGCGCATCAAGTGGGTACACGAACGTTGCCAAACCTCTTTTGACGCGAAAGGCGCCCCGATACGCTCCGTCGGCACTATCCAGGACATTACCGAACAGCAGGAGATCCAACAACGCATCGAACACATGGCGCACTTCGATACACTGACCGGCCTGCCGAACCGGGCCTTGTTCTACGACCGCCTGCGTCAGGCGCTGGTGCTGGCGAAGCGGCACGAGGTCGGACTGACTCTGCTGTACCTGGATCTGGACGGCTTCAAAAAGGTAAACGACACCCAAGGGCATCATGCCGGCGACATGGTGCTGAAAATCACCGCAGAGCGCATGTCCGACTGCGTTCGGGAAAGCGACACCGTATCGCGTCTGGGCGGTGACGAATTCACCATCATCCTCAACGATGCGCACAAGCAGGAAGATGTCGTCGCCATCGCGCAAAAAATCATCGACGCCATTTCCGCCCCCTTCGACATAGATGGGAACTTGGTGCATGTCGGTATCAGCATCGGCATCGCACGCTACTCCGAAGATGCCCGCAACGAAGATGAACTAGTAAGACAAGCCGACCATGCCATGTACATGGCCAAAATGGCCGGCAAGAACACCTACCATATCGGAGTTCGCGACCAGTCACCGCCTTCCGGCCCTCAAGGCCCGGAGCATTCCTGACCGTCCAGAGCCTCCTTCCCCATGCACACGCTTTCCTCATTGTGCGCCGGCGAACTGGCCGGCATCGAGCGCCTCGATCTTTCCTGCGGGCTGACCGAATTCCCGCGCGAGATATTCGACCTGGCCGACTCGCTGGAGATACTCAACCTCTCCGGCAATGCGCTCTCCTCGCTGCCCGACGACCTGCCGCGATTGCACAGGCTGCGCGTGATCTTCTGCTCCGACAACGACTTCACCCGCGTGCCGGAAGTATTGGGACGTTGCGCGAATCTGGAGATGATCGGATTCAAGGCCAATCAAATTGAAGAGTTACCCGCCGCTGCGCTGCCGGAAAAACTCCGCTGGCTGATCCTCACCGACAACCGCTTGCGCGAGATTCCCGCAGAGATCGGCAACTGTTCGCGGCTGCAGAAACTCATGCTGGCCGGCAACCAGTTGCAGCGCCTGCCGGACGAACTGGCTGACTGCAAAAATCTGGAACTGCTGCGCATCGCCGCGAACCGCTTCGAGCAGCTGCCGTACTGGCTGTTAGCCATGCCGCGCCTCGCCTGGCTGGCCTGTTCCGGCAACCCGTGCAGCGACCGCGGCGAAGCCGAAGCACTGGAGCACCTGCATATCGCTGAGGTCGAGTGGCATGCGCTGACGTTGCAGCACAAGCTCGGCGAAGGCGCGTCCGGCGTGATCCACCGCGCGCACCATCTGACAAACAACGAACCGGTGGCGGTGAAGCTGTTCAAGGGCGCGCTCACCAGCGACGGCCTGCCGCGCAGCGAGAAGGCCGCCAGCATCGCGGCCGGCGCGCACCCCGGACTGATACCCGTGATCGGCAAGGTTTGCGAACATCCGGAGCAGACGCCGGGTCTGGTGATGTCGCTGATCGCCCCCAGTTTCCGCAACCTCGCCGGGCCGCCCAGCCTGGACTCCTGCACCCGCGACATCTACCCGCCGGATCTCCGCTTCACGCTGCCCGTCGCGCTGAACATCGCGCTCGGCATCGCGTCGGTCGCCGAACACCTGCACGCGCGCGGCATCATGCACGGCGACCTGTACGCGCACAACATCCTGTGGAGTGACGAAGGCGACTGCCTGCTGGGCGACTTCGGCGCAGCATCCTTTCTGCCGCAACATGACGCGCGACAAGCCGCCGCGCTGCAACGCATCGAAGTGCGCGCCTATGCCTGCCTGCTGGAGGAATTGCTGGATCGTTGCGACGCAGCGTCCGGAGAGATGGCCGCGCTACACACACTACAGCAACGCTGCAATCGCGCAGAAACGAACCTGCGTCCGCCGTTCGCGGAAATCCGCAGCGAACTGGCGAAGCTCGCGGTATAGTTTCTCCCGCTTTACGAATCCCGTCCCGTCGCCGGACACTCCCGAACCTGAGCCATGAAAAAAATCGCCTTCGCCCTCCTCCTGCTCGCCGCAACCGGGTGCAGCGCACCCAAGCCGCCCGAGCAGACGCCACCTCCGCCCACGCCTGTTGTCGTGGAGCGTCCGCCCGCCAAAATCGCGCTCGCATTGGGCGGCGGCGCGGCGCGCGGCTTTGCGCACATTGGCGTAATCAAGGCGCTGGAAGCGCAAGGCATCTCCGCCGACATCGTCGTCGGCACCAGCGCTGGCTCCGTCGTGGGCGCGCTCTATGCATCCGGGCTCAGTGGCTTCCAGATACAGGAGCTGTCGATGGGCATGCAGGAGGAGCAGGTGCTCGACGGCTCAGGCCTGTACCGCTGCATAGCCGAAACCATGATCTCGGACAAGAGAGGATGCATCAAGGGACAGGCCTTGCAGGATTTCATCAACAAGAACGTCGGTGGCCGTCCGATAGAAAAACTCAGGAAGACGTTTGGCGCAGTCGCCACCAACCTGAGCAACGGCGAGATGATCGTATTCCGCTCGGGCAACACCGGTATGGCGGTACGCGCCTCATCTTCCATACCGGTGTTTTTCCAGCCGGTCACCATCAACGGTCAGGATTACGTGGATGGCGGACTCGTCGCTCCGGTTCCCGCGAGTGCGGCCCGCGCGACGGGTGCAGACTTCGTCATCGCCGTCGATATTTCGGATCGTCCCCAGGACAGGAAAACGACCGGGATGGTCGATATCATGCGCCAGAGTTTTTCCATCTTCGGGCAGACGCTCAACCGCCACGAGCGCTCCAGCGCGGACATCGTGATTCGCCCGATCACCGCCGGACTTCCCGCCGCCGATACCAGCGGGCGCGACAAGGCCGTGCTCGAAGGCGAGAAAGCCGTTGCCGCGATCCTGCCGGAACTGAAGGCCAAACTGGCGAAGCTGAACGAGACCCGCCATGTGGCAGGCATGCCCTGAACGCCGGCCGGCGCTAGCGCCAAGAGGAGATAAGCAAACGATTGCAGTTCGAGCCTGACACCTTTAACGGGGGATGCGATGAACGAGATGCTGAGCCTGACGCGCGCCGCAAGATTGATCGGCGTGACGCGCGCGGAGCTGCAGAAGAAGATCCAGCGAGGCGAGATGATCTCCCACGACGGGATGGTCACGATCGGCAATCTGCTGGCCTGTTATCCGGATGCGCAACTGGAAGACACCGCCGAATCCAGACGGGTCGCCCGGATCAAGGAACGAGCTTTCGGCAAGCGCGTATTCGAGAGAGCCCTGCCGGAGCCGGAAGTCCTGGCCGCGCGCGTCACCGAACTCGGCAAGACGCTGGCGATCAATCAGGCGCAGGTCAGGCAGTTCAATGCGTTGCTGGGCAAGCTGTGGGACAAGCTGGCCGAGCTCGAATCCCAGCCAGACAGCGAATCGCGCATGACGATGGCAGACCTGAAGGCATGGATCAAACAGGAAGTGGAGTCGGCTATGGAACCGGGATTCATCAATCCGTTGGAGATCAAGGACAGCGTCCTGCGCATCATCGCCGCACAGGTGACGATATTGCCGAGCAGACACGATTTCCTGGTCGAAGGACACGACACCCTGCTGGAAGCCGCGATGCGTTCCGGCATACCGCTCAATTACGGCTGCAGCGGCGGCAACTGCGGCCTGTGCAAGGCTAGGGTGGTGTCGGGCGAAGTGAAGAAGACGCGGTCACACGACTTCGTCATCTCTGAAGCGGAAAAGCAGCAGGGCTACATCCTGCTGTGCAGCAACACCGCCGTCAGCGATCTGGTGATCGAAGCGCCCGTGGCAGGCGGCGTACAGGACATCCCCTTCCAGCAGATCAGCGCTCATGTCAAAAACACAGGGCATCTCAACGACGACGTGCTCCTGCTGCACCTGCAGACCCCGCGCACCCAGCGCTTGCGCTTCCTGGCGGGACAGAGCGTCACGCTGCGCGTCGGGCAAGCCTATAGCGCGGAGCTGCCCATCGCCAGCTGCCCCTGCGACGACCGCAACCTGCTGTTCCACATCCACAGACAGCCCGGCAACCTGTTCTCGGACTATGTCTTCGAACACCTGAAACACAACGACATGGTGGAGATCGAAGGGCCGCAGGGCGAATTCATCCTGCACGAGAAATCGCCGCGCCCCCTGTACTTCTTCTCCTTCGACACCGGCTTCGCCCCGATCAAGAGCCTGATCGAACACGCGCTGTCGCTGGAAGCGGAAAGCATATGCCTGCACTGGTTCGGATCGAATCGGGAGAGCATCTACCTGCCGAACATGGCCCATGCGTGGCAGGACGCACTGGACAACTTCCGCCACGAAGAACATGTCGCGGGCTTCGACCTGCGCACCGTGAGCGGCAAACGCGCAGAGACCTTGCTCAGGCAACTGGGCGATATCGTCGCGGCCGACGCGGAGCTGCTTCAGGGAGACATCTATATCGCCGGCCCGGAAGATGCGGTGAACATCGCTGAGCGGTTCTTTCTGGATCACGGCCTGCCCAAGACGCGGGTCGCAGTGGCAAGCGTGAAGTGACCGCTAGCCGAAGGCCGTCCCCAGCAGATAGACGGTGTAGGTGACGTAAGCCAGCAGCAGCATCCCGCCTTCGGGACGGCTGATGCGGTCCGGCCCGCGGAAGCCGTAGCAGAACACGAACAGCGATACCGTCAGCAGCACCATCACCGGCATATCCCGCGAGAACACCTCCGGCCCGACCTGCATAGGCGCGATCATCCCGGCGATGCCCACCACGGCCAGCGTGTTGAACAGGTTGGAGCCGATGACGTTGCCCAATGCGATGTCGTGCTCGCCCTTGCGCGCGGCGACAATGGACGAGGCCAGCTCCGGCAGCGAGGTGCCGACCGCGACCACGGTCAGGCCGATGACCAGGTCACTGACGCCCAGCGCCTGAGCGATCTCCACCGCGCCCCAGACCAGCAGGCGCGAACTGACGACGAGCAGCAGCAGGCCGGCGACCACCCAGAACAGCGCCTGCCGCAACGGCATCGCATGCTCTCGCAGCTCCTGCACCATCTCGTGCCCCAATGCATCGCGCCGCTTGCGAGTCCCCTGCCAGATGCTCCAGCCCATCACCGCGGCGAACACACCGAACAGCACCCAGGCATCGGCGCGGGAGACTTCGCCGTCGTGCAACTGCCACGCCGCCAGCAGCGTCACCCCGGTCAGCAGCGGCAACTCCTTGCGCAACACCTGGGAATGCACCGGAATGGGGCTGATCAGCGCGGTCAGGCCGAGGATGAGCGCGATGTTGGCGATGTTCGAACCATAGGCGTTGCCGAGCGCGATGCCGGGATTGCCCTGATAAGCCGCCAGCGCGGAGACCGTCATCTCCGGCGCGGAAGTGCCGAAACCGACGACCACCATGCCGATCAGCAGCGGCGGCATGCCCCAGTGCCGCGCGGCCGCCGCCGCCCCCTCGACGAAACGGTCAGCGCTGTAGACCAGCAGCGCCAGCCCCAGCACGACCGCGAGCGATGCGGTGATCATGCCGTCCCTCCCAGTCTTTGCATCGCCTCCGCCGCGATTTCGCGCACCTCTTCGCTCTCGTCGGACAGGCAAGCCTCGACATGGCCGAGCGCCTCGGCGCTGCCGGTCAGCCCGAGCAGGTGGCACGCATCGGCGCGCACGCGATGATCGGCATGTCGGCTGAGTTCGGCCAGTTGCGGCAACCACATTCTCAGCTCCGGCGTATCGGCATAGCGCTCCAGCAACGCACTGACGCCGAGGCGCATATCGATGCCCGCGTCGGTGTCGGCGAGGATCGCGAGCAGCGGCTTGAGTCGTTGCGTGTCTGCGGCGACGAAGGCGACGGCATGCTGGAATTCGCCCAGCTTCAGCAGTTGTTCGACATAGCGCGCGATGCCTTCTTCGCCGTTCGCCCACTCTGCCCACAGGCGCAACTCGGCCAGGCTCTGCTCGCCGGTCAGCGTGAACGGCCCCAGGCGCACCCAGGGTGCGGCGCGCACGCCGTATTCCGCCGCCCGTTCGGGATGCGCGGCGGCGTCCACCACCGTCACGCGGCCGACCAGTCCCCGCTTCGCCAACTCGGCCAGCCCGAGCATCACCGACGCGCAATGCGGGCAGTCCGGCGTGACGAACAACAGCGCATCGGGCGGCATCGTAGATACGGTCATTCCCCCTGCACCGTCACGACGATGCGGCGGCTGCCGCCATGGTCGCGGTGCTCGCACAGGTAGATGCCCTGCCAGGTTCCCAGCCGCGGCTGTCCATTGCTGATCGGGATGTCCAGGCTCGCGCCCAGCAGGCTGGCCTTGATATGCGCGGGCAGGTCGTCCGGCCCCTCGTCGCGATGGCGATAGTAAGGCTCGTCCTCCGGCACCGCGCGGTTGAACCAGCTCTCGAAATCCTGCCGCACCGTGGGATCGGCGTTCTCGTTCAGCGTCAGCGAGGCCGAGGTGTGCATGATGAACAAATTCATCATGCCGACCTTGAACTCGCGCAGCTCCGGCAGCTCGCGCAATAGTTCGGCGGTGACCAGGTGGAAGCCGCGCGGCTTCGCTGGCAGGCAAATTTCTTTCTGTAGCCACATGATGGAGAGTCGTTCCGTCCCGATGAAAATCGTCGCAGGCATTATCGCGCAAGCGCAGGCCGGATGATGCACCGTATTGTGCGTAGCGCACCCATGGATTATGGTGCATCCCATATCGCCACCGGACTATCGCCATGCCCTACGCCAGCCTCAATCCCGCCACCGGCCAGCTGCTCCAGCTCCACGACGGCTGGGACGACCATCGCCTGCAACAAGCGCTGGAACAGTCCAGCCGCGCGCAGCAGGACTGGGCGCAGACGGCGCTGCCCGCGCGCGCCGACATCCTGCGCAAGGTCGCGCAACTGCTGACGGAAAGGCGCGACCAGTACGCCGCGCTGGTCACGCAGGAAATGGGCAAGCTGCTGGCCGAATCCCGCACCGAAGTCGAAAAATGCGCCGCGGCCTGCGAATACTTTGCGCAGCATGCCGAAGCATTCCTGTGCAGCGAAACCATCGCATCGGACGCCGGAAAGAGCTACGTCGAATATCGCCCGCTGGGCGTGGTGTTCGCGATCATGCCGTGGAACTTCCCGTTCTGGCAGGCGTTCCGCGCCGCCGTCCCGGCGCTGATGGCGGGCAATGCGGTCGTGCTGAAGCATGCGCCCAACGTGCCGCGCTGCGCGCTCGCCATCGAAGCCGCGTTCTGCGAAGGCGGCCTGCCGGAAGGCGTGTACGCCAACCTGATGATAGAGGTGGAACAGGCCGAGCAAGTCATCGCCCAGGTGCACGCGGTCACGCTCACCGGCTCGGAAGCCGCCGGGCGCAAGGTCGCCGCACTGGCCGGCCAGCACCTGAAGAAATGCGTGCTGGAACTGGGCGGCTCCGATCCCTTCGTCGTGCTGCACGATGCGGACCTCGAACTCGCTGTCGACATGGCGGTGAAGTCGCGCTTCCTCAACTGCGGCCAGTCCTGCATCGCCGCGAAGCGCTTCATCGTCGTGCCGCAGATCGCGGACGAATTCCTGCATCGGCTAAAGGAAAAAGTCGAGGCGCTCAGGCCCGGCGACCCGATAGACGCCGCCACCACGCTCGCCCCGATGGCGCGCCACGACCTGCGCGAATCGCTGCACGAACAGGTCCGCGACTCCATCGCGCAAGGCGCGGTCGCGGTGACCGGCTGCGAGCCGCTTGCGAGAGACGGCTTCTTCTACCGCCCATCCATCCTGGACCGCGTCACGCCAGCCACCCGCGCCTGGCATGAGGAGCTGTTCGGCCCGGTCGCCGTCGTGATCCGCGCCGAGGACGAGGAAGACGCCCTGCGCATCGCCAACGACAACAAGTACGGCTTGGGCTCGTCGATCTGGAGCCGGGACACGGCACGGGCCGGCCGGCTCGCGGAACGCATCCAGGCCGGCTGCACCTTCGTCAACGGCATGGTCAAGTCCGACCCGCGCCTGCCCTTCGGCGGCATCAAGGCCTCGGGCTACGGGCGCGAGCTGTCGCGGCTGGGCATGCTCGAATTCGTCAACGCAAAGACAGTGTGGGTGCGCTAGCCATCCAAGGCGTCGCCGCCCCCAACTGCTGCCCGCGCAATAAATTCCATAGATCGAATTGCCTATATATTTCGGCATATTGTTTTTAGGCTCAAGCTCGGATAGGGTGCTTGCCGTTGCTCCCCATGCATCCATCTGCGGATGCACAGCGGGAAAATGCCGGAAGCGCAGAATCGGAAAACGCCATTCATTCCGTCCGCCGCTCGGGACTGCAGCGTGCAAAATTAATCAGTCAATTCGGGGAATGAGATCGATATGAGCAGGAAGTTATTTGTTGTTGCTGCGTTTCTATTGGGCCTGGCGTGCTCCGCCGATCAAGCCATAGCCAAGACCCAACGCAACGCCACCGATACGGCGGCGGCAAAAGCGGATGGCGCTTCATTCCAGATCGGCAAAACACCCCTATGGGTGTCGCCTGCACCTTCGAATGAGGGCGGACTCACCCCAGCGGCATCCATGCACAATGAACTTCTGGACAAGCAGGTGCAGATCGATGAAACGAGCGCAACCTCCTATATCCATGTGACTCGCGTCGTCGATCAGACCGATGGCCTGAGCATGGCATCTGAAATTCAGGTGGAATTCACCCCTACTTACGAGAACCTGACTTTCCACGCCATCGAAATATGGCGAAAAGGCGTACGCATCGACAAGCTGGATCGCCGCAAGATACGGCTATTGCAGAGAGAAGCCAATCTGGAGCGGCAGATCTACGACGGCACGATGACCGCCATGCTGGTGCTCGACGACCTGCGCGTCGGCGATCGCGTCGAATTCGCCTATTCGATCAAGGGGATGAACCCGGTATTCGACGGCAAATTCGTACAAATCGACTGGATGGCCAGCGGCAGGGGGCCGACCAGACTGTCGCGCTACCGTCTGCTGGCCCCCGAGGGACGTACGATAAAGTACAGGGTAGGGCCCGATGTCACCGTAAAGGAAACGGTGCGCGACGGCATGCGCGAGACCGAGTTCCTGCGGCTGTCGGCTCCGCAGATACGCGGGGATCAATACACTCCCGCGAGCAGCTTTCTGGACGAGCAGATCAGCCTGAGCGAATTCCCGGACTGGCAAGCTATCTCGCGCTGGGGAGAAAAGCTGAATGCCGATGAATTGAGCAAACCTTCCCCGCTGGTCAAGGAGACGCTGCAAAAGATCGGGGCAACCGAAGCGCGGACTGCTGCCGAGAAACTGCAGTTGGCGCTGGACTTTGTGCAGAACCAGATTCGCTATTTCGGCACCGAGATCGGAGAAAACAGTCATCGCCCTTCTTCACCGGACAAGGTGATCAAACAGCGGTTCGGCGACTGCAAGGACAAGACCCTGCTGCTGATCGCCATGCTGAAGGAACTGGGCATCGCTGCCGCTCCGGTGCTGGTGTCTACCAGACTCAGGAACGATCTTGAGCCCGCTTTTTCCTCCCCGCTGCTGTTCAACCACGTCATTGCGCGCGTGGAGCTGGATGGGCAGGTCTACTGGCTGGACGGCACGCGACAGGGACAGACCGGGACACTGCCGCAGCGCCAGTCCTACGGCATGGGCAAGGGCTTAGTATTGCGCCCGGATGCGAATAACCTGACCGACCTGCCGGGGGCGGAAAACGAAGTGCGTGTCGCCGTCGAGGAAACCTACCGGATCAAGGCATTCTCCGAGCCGCCCATGCTGGATTTTCGCATGACCTATTACGGGGAGCTGGCGGAAATGCTGCGTCAGGCGGCGGCCACCCAGCCGGCCGAAACGCTGGAGCAGAACCTGAACCGCGACCTCATCCATGCGCATCCCGGCCTGGAAAAGGCGGCGCCGATGAAGCTGGAAGACGTGCCCGGCCAGAATGCCTTCCGCATCGTCGGGTCATTCACTGCGCCCAAGCTGTGGCGCATACCCGATGAGAAGAGAAGGCTGACCGGAGATTATGTATTGTGGAATCTGTCTTCGCCGCTGGTCGGTGGCGACCCGTCCCGCACGCAGCCATTACAGAATAACTATCCCGGCATCTACCGGCATTCCGTCAAGATCGAATTCCCGGAAGATGTCGTCACAGCCCCGAGCTCCAAACAGGTCCATGAAGAGGATCGTCATCTCGCCATGCAGATCGATCTGGATGTCGAGCCCAGGGAATACAGGGTGCAGGGCGAGTTGAGGCTGATCAAGGACAAGGTGGAAGTAGCCGATTGGCCGACTTACACGACTTTCCTAAGGATGATCGACAAGAAATTTGCCGGCGAATTTACCGTTGCTTTGCTCCCGCCCGATCAGATGGAAATATTGACCAGAAAAATAACAGAGCTGGTCGCGCCATGGAAGAGTCTATTCGGCAAGAAACCGCCAACCAAAGTCCAGGCGGATGCCATGGTGGACAGACTGGTGCTGACGGGATTCTTGGATGGCGGGCGGCTGACGCCAGAATTGAGGGCCGAAATGTTGCGTAAACGCGGCGTCGCGCTGGACAACCTCGGCCTCACCGAACTGGCCGGCGCGGACTACGACGAGTCACTGAAGCTTGCACCCAACGACCCGGAGAGCTTGGCCGCTGCCGCCATCAATGCCTTCGCGCGGGTGCAGGATGCGAAGGCGACCGAGTATGCGAACAAGGCGCTATCGCTTAAGCCCACCAACCCTTCGACCAGGAGGATACTTGCCTATCTGGCTTATCAAGGAAAAAACTATCGGGAAGCCAAGCGCAACCTGATTGAAGAGCTCAAGTTCAGGGATAGAAGCAGTAACGGCTATGCGACCATCTGGCTCTTCCTCGCCGCCAAACGCAACAACGAAGACGCGCAGGCTACGGTGAAGCCCTATCTGGCCGCCAACAAATCCGACTGGCCGCATCCGGTGTTGCAATACCTAATAGGAGCCGGCAGCTGGGATCAGGCATTGAAGGGCGCACAGGAAGATGAAGATGACCCATCGCGCCTGTGCGAGCTGTATTTCTATGCCGGGGAAAAATCGCTGATCGAAGGGCAATACGCTCAGGCGCAAGACTTCTTCAACAAGAGCCTGAATACCGGGGTTGTCGAGTACAACGAATATCTCATGTCCCAGCGCAGCCTGCGACTACTGAAAGAGGCCGGCGCAACACAGTGAAGCAATCCCCGGGGCTGCCTGGCCTTGGCGCCCGGGAGCCGGATTTTGTAGGTCGGGTTTTAACCCGACATGTCGGGCTTAAGCCCGACCTACAGGGTTTTGTGCACGAATGCCCCTAGCGCTTCGGCCCGTTGAATTTGCTCGAATACTCCGCGAACACGCTCGGGTCTTCGACGCCTTCCACGCGAAATTCTATCGGCGTCACTTCTTGCTTCACGTTCGCGCCGGGTGCCTTCACGAAGATGGTGAACGACGTGCCGCGGCCATGGTGGGTCAGCAGCGGTTTGTCGGCCCCGATGATCTCCTGCCCCGCCACTCCGCCTTCGGCGCTGACCTTCACATGGATGTCCCTGTCGGTCTTGTTGAGCACCTTGAAGACGTATTTGTTCTGGATAGACCCGTCGCTCATGCTGACGAACAGCGGCTGGCGCTCGGGCAGCACGTTCAATGTCATCGAACCCAGATGGGTCAGGCCGTACGTGATGCCGGCCAGCGCGATGACGATGATGCCGAGATAGACCAGCGTGCGCGGATGCTGGTACAGCTTCTTCGGCGGCTTGCCGGAGAGTTCGTCCAGCGATGCGTAGCGGATCAGGCCATGCGGTTTGCCGATCTTGTCCATGATGGAATCGCAGGCGTCGATGCACAGGCCGCAGGTGATGCAACCCAATTGCTGGCCCTTGCGGATGTCCACGCCGGTCGGACAGACCTGCACGCACTGGTAGCAGTCGATGCAGTCGCCCTGCTGCGCCACCGCCTCGCCGCCACGCCGCAGCTTGCCGCGCGGTTCGCCGCGGTTGTAGTCGTAGGCCGGCAGTATGGTCTGCGAGTCCGACATCACCCCCTGGAGTCGCGCATAGGGACAGAGCCAGAAACAGGTCTGCTCTCGCAACAAGCCGGCGAGCAGGTAAGTACCGGCGAAGAACAAGGCGAGCACGACCCAGCCGACCGTAGGCAGTCGGAAGTGGATCAGGTCGTTCCAGTATTCGAATGCATCGACGAACCAGATGGAGTAGCTGATGCCGGTGAGCAAGGCGATCATCATCCAGAGCGCATGCTTGAGCGCCTTCTTCTTCAGTTTGTCCACGCCCCACGCAGCTTCGTCCAGCTTGCGGCGCGCGGCCGGATTACCTTCAATCTTGTCCTCGATCCAAGTGAACCAGTCGGTCCATACGGTCTGGAAACAGAAGTAACCGCACCACACGCGCGAGGCGACGGAAGTCACCGCGAACAGCGTCATCGCCGCCACCAGCAGCACCAGCGACAGCATCCAGATATCCTGCGGCAGCACCGTCAGGTTGAAGAAATGGAACTGGCGATGTTCGATGTCGAACAGGATGGCCTGCTTGTCGTTCCAGCGCAGGTAGGGCAGCAGGAAGAACGGCCCCCAGAGCGCCCATTGCGAATAAGTCTTGAGCGTGCGGAAGAAACCCGGCATGCGCTTCGCATGGATGGTCTTCTCGCCGAGGTTCGCGTCCCAGTTATCCAGCTCGTGGTAGATGGTCGTGACGGTGCCCATCTCCTTCTTTCCCATTTCCTTATTTTCAGTGACGTCGTTCATGCCGGCACTCCAATCTTCTCGAACTTGGCGAGCAACTGCTCCCTGCTTTCCGCATGCGCCGGGTCGGGCAGGATGCAATCGACCGGACACACCTCCACGCACTGCGGCGCATCGAAGTGACCCACGCATTCGGTGCACCTGTCGGGAGCGATGACATAGACGTCATCGCCCTGCGAGATCGCGTCGTTCGGGCATTCCGGCTCGCACACATCGCAGTTGATGCATTCGTCAGTGATCAGCAGTGCCATTTCTCATTCCTTTACCGTTTCTTGCGGCCATTCGATTCCGCTCAAGGCGCGCCGCGCGCCAAAAAGAACCTGTGGCACGCCGCCGCGCCACAGGTCAAAGCTGACGGACTGCACGTCCGGTCAGATCAGGGAGGTTACGTCACCGTAACCCAACCTCTATTCAGCAATCACCGTGCCACGCGGCACATTTCCAACAAACTTTATTTGCTATCAATCGGATAATCGACTTCCGGCCAAGGATGGACAAATAAGGGAAATTGGAGCATCCGCCACATTTGTCATATACTAACTGCCATGACAGCCATAAACGACACAAGTTCCAGCCAACCCACTCTCCCGGCAGAGACGCTGGCCCTGCTGGACAGCTTCGCCGAACCCAAGATCCTGCTCGACGGGCAATACCGCATCGTCGCGGCCAATGCCGCCTACCGGCAGGAGTTCGGCGCGGACCGGGATGTCGTCGGGCGCTACTGCTACGAGCTCTCCCACCACTACGACAAACCCTGTGACCAGGCCGGGGAAAACTGCCCGCTGCGCGACTGCATGGAGAGCGGTCACCCCAGCCGCGTGCTGCATGTGCACCACACCTCCGCAGGCAGGGAGCATGTCGAGGTGGAAGTGGTGCCGGTCAGGAACGAAGCCGGCGACACGACCTGCTACATGGAGACCATGCACTTCCTGCGCCAGCCCGACGGCGGCACGCCCGAGCGCGCGATGGTCGGCTACTCCCGCCCGTTCAACCGCATGCTGGAGCTCGCCAAACGCGTGGCCGAACACGAAAGCTCGGTGCTGCTGCTGGGCGAATCGGGCACCGGCAAGGAGTTGGTCGCCCATGCCATCCACGACATGAGCCCGCGCGCGGCCGCGCCCTTCGTCGCGGTCGAATGCTCGGGCCTGACCGAGACGCTGTTCGAGAGCGAGATGTTCGGCTACGAGAAAGGCGCGTTCACCGGCGCGACCGGCCGCAAGATCGGGCTGGTGGAAGCGGTGCGCGGCGGCACCCTGTTTCTGGACGAGGTCGGCGACATCCCGCTGTCGCTGCAGGTCAAACTGCTGCGTCTGATGGAAGCCGGCACCTACCGCCGCGTCGGCGGACTGGAGCCGCTGCGCGCCGACTTCCGCCTGATCGCCGCGACTCACCGCGACCTTGGCCAGATGGTGCGCGAAGGCAGCTTCCGCCAGGACCTGTTCTTCCGCATCAACGTCTTCCCCATCCCGCTGCCGCCGCTGCGCGAGCGCATGGAAGACCTGCCGATGCTGGCCGCCAGCCTGCTGTCCCATCTGGATGCGACGCGCAAGATCGCGCTCGGCGAGGAAGCCATGGCCGCACTGATGCGCCACGACTTCCCCGGCAACGTGCGCGAGCTGCGCAACATCCTGGAACGCGCGCTGATCATGGCCGACGGCAACACCATCCTGCCGCAGCACCTGTATCTGGACGCACTGAGAAGCGCAAAACCGGAGAACCCAGCCACGAACCCGACCGAAGAGATCGCCCCGCTGGCAACCCTGGAAAAACGCTACCTCGCTTGGGCAGCGGAACACTTCCCGGGCGACCGCAAAGCCTTGGCGGAACGGCTGGGCATCAGCGAACGCACGCTGTATCGCAAGCTCAGGAATTCGGGTTCGGAATTGCCCTGACATAAACCAAGCCCCCGTAAGAGCGACTTCAGTCGCGATAGACACTTTCCCCATCCTCGTCACCTCGCGACCGACTCGCATCAAGGCAAGACGCCGCGCACCGAAACTCCGCCATGCTCCCGCCATTACCCCTTCCAGATCAACGATTTGACCGGCACAAATATCGCGTATATCCTTCGCGTATATAGCACCCATATCGGAGGAACCATGTCCGCCAGCACCGTCTTCAACAACAACCGCACCCAAGCGGTTCGCCTACCCGCCGAGATGCGCTTCCCCGATTCGGTCAAAAAAGTGGAAGTTCGGATAGTCGGACAGGAACGCATCATCGCGCCCGCAGAATCCGCATGGGACAGCTTCTTTCTGGGTGCCGCGACAGCCACCGAAGATTTCATGACCGAACGCGCCAGCCAGACCCAGCCCGAGCGCGAGAGCCTGTAGGTGCGGCGATGCTGAAATATCTCCTCGACACCAATATCGTCATCTACGTCATCAAACGGCGGCCGCCGGAAGCGCTGGAAATATTCAACCGCCATCACGGACACATGGCGATCTCGTCCGTCACATTGGCGGAACTGGTGCACGGCGCCGAAAAGAGCAGCGATGTCGCGCGCAACATTCGTGTCGTCGAAGACTTTACCAGCCGGCTGGCCGTGCTGCCCTACGACGACAAGGCGGCTTGGCAATACGGACACATCCGCGCCGCCCTCGAAAAAATCGGCCGGCCGATAGGCGTAAACGACCTGCACATCGCCGCCCACGCGCGCAGCAACGGACTAACTCTGGTGACCAACAACCTGCGGGAGTTCGAACGAGTTCCGGGATTGCTGCTGGAGAACTGGGTAGCGTGAACGCAATGCGGGAGATCAATGCGCGGTGTACTAGCACAGTGCCACCGACTGATGAAACCTGATTAATCGGCAAACCTTTTGCAGGAGCGGCTTTAGCCGCGATAGGCCACCGGATTAACAGTCACCATCGCGGCTGAAGCCGCTCCTACGGGGAAAATTCAACTCCAAAGAGCAACGCCCCGCCCGTTTGAAGCCCTCAGCGCCTGACCTCGGACTCCTGCACGCGGACGGCCACGACCTCAATCACCTCGCCCTCGATCACTTCGCCTTCAAAGACCTCGCCCCGGAACGCATCGTTTTCCGCCTTGGCATTGCGGGCCGCGAGGCTCTGCATCTCCCGCATCATCTTGCGCACCGCGCGCGTCTTCCACCACAGGTAAGCGCCGCCGAACACGACGACGACCAGGATGACCGCGAGCAACACCGCCGAGAACATCAGCGCCACGACACCCAGCGCGACCATGCCGATAAGCGTCACGGCTTTGCGCAACAGGCTGGGACGATGGGATGAGGTATAGGAAATTTGTTTGATCTTCATGGGGCAAGTTTATCCGAATTCCCGATACAAACTCGCGCGACGCAGTGCATAGCCTTCGAACTCAAACCCGTCTCGCCTCTGCGCTTGCCAGCATTGACACCCCCGCCCCGCTCAAATAAAGTTCGCCCCACTTGCAGATTTACCTGACGCACATCCCGCCGCACGTACGGCGCGAGGCTCACGGCACAATCCCCAGAACAGGAGACTGGCGCAAGCAATCATCCCGCATCGACGGGAGCATTGCCGGCACACGACTGTAAAAAGGGGAGCACTTGTCACACCATCCAGCGCAGCTACTTTTCGGGCCAGATAAGCCGTGGCCTACCCCCTGTTCATTTAAAGAATTGGCAGCTTTGAGGTCCCGATATGGCACCTCAAACTTGAAATCACAAATTGTGATCTCAAACGAAAAAACTGCCGAACACGGAAACCGCCGCCCATCCCCTCCCCCTTGCATAACCAGCGACTTGGCTGGCGTTGTTTGCCAGCTTAGTCGAATGGCTAGTAGTTCCATCAGGGGGAGGGCCAGGGAGAGGGTAGAAACGTTCTTGTCCACCGTATCTACCTCCATCCCAACCTTCCTCCAGCATGCGGAAAGAATGCAGTGCAACCACAGGCTGGGCACAGGCGTGAAATGACAAAACAGAAAAGGAATGCGATGAGTCTGAACCTGTATATCGGCAACAAGAATTATTCGTCGTGGTCGTTGCGGCCGTGGCTGCTGCTCAAGCATCTGGACATCCCCTTCACCGAGCACATGATCTCGGTAGGCGGACGCGACTACAACCCGGCCCTGCGCCCCATCGCCGGCAATGCCAGGGTGCCCTGCCTGCACGTCGATAGATTCCAGATATGGGAAAGCCTCGCGATAGCGGAATACCTGGCCGAACGGCATCCGCAACTGTGGCCGGCAGACACCCTGGCGCGCGCCCGTGCGCGCAGCATCTCGGCGGAGATGCACTCCGGCTTCGTCGAACTGCGCAAGGCGATGCCGATGAACCTGAAATTCAAGCTCAAGGGCAAACCGGCCACAGAAGCCGTACAGCGCGACATCGACCGCATCGTCGAGATATGGACGGAAGCCCGCACCCGGTTCGCAACCTCCGCAGGCCCCTGGCTGTTCGGCGACTTCTCGATAGCCGACGCCATGTTCGCCCCCGTCGCGTGGCGCTTCCACATCTACAACGTGCCGCTACCCGACGTGGCGGCGGCCTATCGCGATGCACTGCTGGCCCACCCGGCCATGCAGGAATGGTATGCGGCAGCGCTGCAGGAAACCGAGGCGCATGCGCATTACGACGATCTGGCTAAGGAATATGGCGGGGTGCGCTGATGATGGCGCTGACTTCGGATGCGTGGTTAGGGGTGAGGGTGTAGTGATGAAGCGCTGCAAATCAAAAACTAAACAAGGACGACGCTGTTTTAATCAGGCGTTATCAGGCGGTGAGTATTGCCACACCCATCGCTCAAACAATTCATCCGATTCCATCCTAGCCATCGGGGCAGGTGCTTTTATTGGAAATTTAATTGCTCCTGGCATTGGGGGAATTGCTCTTGGCGGCCTAACAGGAAAACTATTTCAAAAACTTGCACAGGGAGGTGAAATGAATAAATCAAAAATATTTGTAAGTTTCGATTTTGACAATGATCGTGTTCTTAAGGACTTCATCTTGGGGCAGGCAAAACTGGAAGACTCGCCTTTCGAAGTTGTTGATCACTCACTGAAGGAAGCCGCACCAGAGCGAGATTGGGAAAAGAAAGCTCGTGCAGCAATTAATCGCGCAGACATCGTACTGGTTATGGTTGGGCAAAAAACACATAAGGCTCACGGCGTATTGAAAGAGGTCGCAATGGCTCGTGAAGCTGGAGTCAAGATCGTACAAATCATCGGTTACAAATCTGGTGAGTACACCCCCGTACCCGATGCGGGGAGACTATATGCTTGGAACTGGAACAACCTGAAAAAATTACTTGGATAAAAAAACCACGGAGAATGTTATGCCCATCTCAATTGCAAAAATACAAGAGGCCGCCACACGCATTAGGAAATCCACGCGCAGGACATTCCATGAGGCAAAGGCATCAAGCTTAGCTACTGCATTTTTATGCCACAGCCATAAGGATGCATCTCTAGTTAAGGGCATTACTAATCTACTTGAAGATAGCGGCTGGGATGTTTATATCGATTGGGAAGATTCAAGCATGCCGGAAACGCCAAACCGCCAAACCGCACTCAATATCCAAAACAAAATAAAAGACCTCAAATATTTCCTTTTCTTGGCGACAGAAAATTCCATGAGTTCCCGCTGGTGCCCTTGGGAAATCGGCTATGCCAATGGAGTGAAAAACATTGAAAACATACTAATAATCCCAACCGCCGACCGCCTGGGAACGGCGCGGGGAAATGAGTATTTGCAGCTTTACAGACGCATCGATATTGCTGATGGCGGTGGACTCGCCGCATGGCAGCCGGGACAAACGAGTAATGGTGTATGGGTAAAGGAGCTCTAATGACAACGGCACTGTATGAGTTGGGATTGGCAGGAAGCATTACAGCCGATCAAGCAAAAGAGATAGAAACACATGTTTCCGATGGCATCACGCCATTTGGCTTCACCCTAGGAAAGGAGGTTGCTTGGTCAGTCAATGACATAGCCAACTTCAATCCTCCCAAAAGAATTGGGGCCGCCATCGCATTCATTGGTGCCCAAAATATACCCACTTCCGGTCTAGCAAATCTTTTACGCAAAGGAATTCCAGTAATTCCAGTAGCCACAAATTTCAACAATGTGTCGAAAGAAATACCGGAATCTCTTCGCAAGCTTAACTGCATTTCGTATCAAGATGAGGGCGCACAGCGAATTGCAACAGCATTATTGGAATGTGCAGGCTTACTTCCAAGGCAGCGAAGAGTATTTTTGAGCTATAGGCGGACTGAATCGAGAGCGGCTGCCCTTCAGTTGTTTAGCGAATTGTCGGGCCGCCGTTTTGATGTATTCTTGGACACGCATGATGTAGCACCTGCTGAAAATTTTCAGGCAATGCTCTGGCACCGGCTATGTGATGCAGATGTACTCATCATGCTCGACACTCAAACTTACTTTGAGAGCCGATGGACGAAAGCCGAATTTGGCCGAGCTCAACTGAAAGGAATCTCCATCCTTCGCGTTGGTTGGCCAGGAGTGTCGGCATCACCAAGAGCAGCTACAGCCAGTCAAGTACTTCTTGATGCCACAGATATTGCTCCTACTGGTCATCTTAGCGGCACAGCTATCTCCAGTATCTGCTCTAAAATTGAATTGCTACGCAGCCAAAGCCTCGCTGTCAGGCAGCGTGGAATTTTCGACAACATTCATCTAGGGGTAAACAAAGCAGGAGGTAAGCTTTCAGCAATAGGCCAACAGAGCGTTGCTCTCGTCACCCTCTCTGACGGAAAAGAAGTTTTTCTATATCCGTCAGTAGGAATTCCTACCGCTGTAACTCTTAATGAGGCGGCCAATCACTCGCCAGATTCAGAAGTTGCCATAGTTTACGATGAACTAGGAATACATGAAGATTGGCTGCGCCACATTTCTTGGCTCAACTCACAAATCAAGAGTGGGCGTTATATTCAAGCCCATAAAGTTGGTTGGGCAATGACCGACTGGGAGGATAAACAATGAAGGCTATCTTCTTATCCGCAAGCGTCCCGGTTCCTGGCAGACGCAATTACTTCGAAACCGCCGACCCATTTCTAATTCAATTTGCAGTGCGTGAATTAGTAATTGCCTGCCTAGGCCGACGTCACATCGTATGGGGAGGTCATCCTGCAATTACTCCGATGATTCAAGCTGCGTGCAAAGAACTAGGAATTGACTTCGGTAATGCCGTCACTTTGTATCAAAGTAAATTCTTTGAAGGACGCTACCCTGAAGAAAACAAAGATTTCGACAACATTGTATATACGGAAGCCGTTCCAGGAAATTTAGCTCGCAGCCTGCTAACAATGCGCGAGGCTATGATCTCAAGAGATGATCTTGTTGCCGCCGTTTTTATCGGTGGCATGGAAGGTGTGGAGATTGAGTACGAACTATTCAAGCTCTACCACCATAACGTACCGATCATTCCAGTCGCAGCTACTGGTGGAGCTGCTCGCGAGCTCGCTACTAAGATTGGAGTAAAAGACACCGAACTGGATGATGTGGATTTTACAAATATGTTCTACGAGCAGCTCGATATTGATCCAAGAGAAGATAGACACCTTGATAACGCGACTGACGCCCCGAGCGTAGGGCTCAAACCTTAAGGAATATTTTCGTGGCAAACGTAGTACTTTCTTCAGTTTTCACCAACAAGACGTGATCGAAATATCCAACGAGGTTTATCTGCCGCCACGACAAGTTGCGGGGTTAATACGTTTGGGGAGGGCGGCAGATAAACGCTATTCGTTATGCCTCATGAAATAGTAAGGCATCTGTAGATTCATTCAATAACCAAAAGGAGAAAATAATGGCGAGGCAAGTTTTCTTTAGCTTTAAATATGAGGATGTATCACGAGCAATGGTCGTGAGAAATAGCTGGGTAACGCAAGGTACGCAGACGGCCGCAGGGTTTGTGGATAAGGCAGACTTTGAGAAGATAAAAAAGCAAGGTGATGCAGCAATCAAACGATGGATAGATGACCAATTGAATGGCACGTCGGTAACCGTTGTCCTAGTAGGCCAAGATACCTGCAAAAGCCGTTGGGTCAAATATGAAATTGAAAAGAGTATCGAAATCGGTAACGGCCTCTTAGGTATCGACATCAGCAAAATTAAAGATTTCAGTGGAAATACATCTGAAAGATGCGGGCAGTTGCCAGCAGGCTATCCTTTCTACCGCTGGAACAACGATGACGGTTATAAAAATATGGGGGACTGGATAGAAAAGGCCGCCAAAGCTGCTGGTAGATAACCTCTAATCTGCGGCTCCTAACATCGAGGATCATCATGAATAACACTACGAAAGCTCCAGAAAATTTCTTCAGATTGCTTGTGCCTGCGACTAACCTCACCCCACCCGACAGGCCATCTATCGAACTATGCGGGAGCCGCTGGTTTTTCACCGAATGGATGTCTATAACTGAAGCACCGCCATACACATGCATCTCCTACTCGTGGGGCTCAGGCAAAGTGGATGATATGTTTGAGGATGGGCAATTGATGTCCTATAGAACTATCCCATCCCTTGAAGCAACAATCAAAGCAACTCAAACTCCCGAGCACTGGAGTTACGCACTAATGAGCTCCTCCCGCGACGCGCAAAAAGAAGCGGCGGCTGTAGAAGCTGCGATCAAGGCAGCGCAAGCAATCTGGATCGACGCTCTATGTGTTCCAGCCAATGAACCAACTCGGTCTGCGTGCCTGCGGAACATGGGGGCAATCTATAGTTCTGCCGCGCAAGTGTTTGCAGTATTGTCTGAACCATGCGCCCGCCTCCTTCTGCAAATCAAAGCTACGGGTCACATGAATCCAGAGGAATTTTTCATTCTCGAAAATGATGACTGGATCACACGAGCATGGACATACCAAGAGATGGCCAACAGCAAGAGCACTTTTTTCATTGCACGAGGCGACGGTAGCGTCTTACACCTCGCGCTGGATTTTCTAAATGCGATCCTGACAGACACGACTGACTACGCAGATGCGCAGGGGTTCGCGCGAACTGAGCTAGCGGTACGATTCCCCAGACTGGACAGCCTGCAAGTGATGATGGCAGAGCATCGCATCGCAGAGTACACAGGGCGATGCGCATACCAAGTAATGTCGGCAATGCATCAACGATATGCTGAACGTGAGGAGGATCGTATCTACGCCATGATTGGTGCAATCACAGACTCTCAGTCGAATAACCTGAACGATGAAATTCTCAGTCCAGCGGAATATTTCATGCGAGTCTGCGAAGCAAAAGGCGATTATTCGTTTATCTACTGTATCGCACCGCGCAGTGACCAATCTGGTAGACGATGGAGACCTGCCGCAGAAAAAATCGCCCCCGTTCTGTCTGGGGTTCTTATTGGCGGTAGCGGACAGACTGGAAGCCTAAAACCGACTTATCTCCAATTGGAAAATATGTGCCGACTTGCGCCGAACTCCGTAAACTCGGACGGGATAAAGTCAACAAGGACATTTTTGCAAAGCGACAGCACCAATCTGTCGCCGACTGATATTGCTACCGCCATTTTTGAGCGTCTAAAACAAAAAGGGTTTTCGGGGTGCGGTGACTATGTGGAGCTGGAGAGCGGATTCTTTTTCCCGCAATCAAGGTTTACACATTCGAATGATATTTTTGTTGCAGTTTCCCCTGATATGAACTGGACGAATGGCGCGGCGGGGCTACTGCTCAGTTCAAATGGAACGGACATAAATGAGTTTTGCGATGTCGGCGTTTTTATAGGTAGGTTGCCGAAGGTCGGGGAATCAATCAACGTAAGGTAGCCCCCTCCCATATCCACCCAGCAGCAAAACTAAACGGGTCAACTTCGCAATAACCCCACCCCATGGCCATCATCCTCCCCTCCCTGCACTCGAAAAACCTCCGGCTGACGTCGGGGGAGAGACGTTTCGGAACGGCGCTGCTGCGCAATCTCGAAGACGATTATTTCTGCTGGGTGGATGTGCCGGTGGGGCCGAAACAGCGGCGGCCGGATTTCGTCGTGCTGCATCCGGGGCGCGGCATCCTTGTGCTGGAAGTCAAGGACTGGAAGCCGAACACGATCCAGAAGATGACGCGACACGATGCCGAAATCCACACGGATCGCGGCTTGCAGACCGTGCCCAATCCGCTCGAACAGGCGCATGCCTATGCCATCGAGATCAAGGAACTGCTCGAACGCGACCCGCTGCTGGTGCAGCAGGAGGAAGGCCGCTACAAGCGAATGAATGGGGTCAGCATCGAGTATTCCCAAATAGAAACCTGTTCAGGTTTCACGCCGCCTTGAGCATGAGCTCCTCTTGGATGAAGAGGCAAAGAGTCTCAAATTGATTATGCGGCAATTCTTTCCAGCGGCTTGATCACGATGGGGAAATATCCGCCCCTATCCCTACCATCTGACCTGCGTAGTTAACCCCATTGAATGAGCGCAACGCCACAACTAGCATGCAAGCCAGCCCCGCTAATTTTTGTCCTGATGCAGGCGGGCATCGCCAATACGGATGCGGCGGCAGCAGGTAACTTACACCACTGCGTCCGTGCACACTCTGGAGGAACGATCATGCATATAGCCAAAGAGAACGTGGATGTCAGGATGCAGATTCCCGGCGCAGTGATACGCCAGCACATGGATTTCGGCGATGCGACCGGGTTTGGCAAGATCAGCGGCGAGTACTTCAGCCTTTCCTCGGGCGTCGACACCACGCCGCTGTTCGAAGGACTGGAAGGAAACCTGTGCCAATGCCCGCACTGGGGCTATGTCGTGCGCGGCCAGCTCACCACCACCGATGCGAACGGCTCGAAGGAAACGGTCAAGACGAACGACCTGTTCTATTGGCCGCCGGGCCACAATGTGAAGGTCGATTCGGATGCGGAGATCGTCATGTTCAGTCCGCAGCATGAGCACAGCAACGTCATCAAGCACATGCTGGAGAAGGTGGGGCAATCAGAATAATCAGGGACGCGGTTTTATGCCGCGTGTCGCAATTCGTAATCCGCGATCAGCACATCGGCGGGTAATTTGAGTCCTTCCGACAAACGCCGGATCATCGCCAGTGTCAGCGGGCGCGCGCGGTTCAGCACTTCGGCCACTCGGCCACGGCTTCCGATGTATTCCTCCAGGTCCTTGCGCGTCAACCCGCGCGTTTCCATCGCGTAGTTCAGGAAATCGATGGGATCGGGCGCAGGAATGGGGAAGTGTTGGGCTTCGTATTTCTCCACCAACATGACGAGTACTTCCAGCCTGTCCGCCTCGGGTGTTTTTTCGGGCACATCGAACAATGTCTCGATCTCGCGCAAGGCGGCTTTGTATTCTGCTTTTGTCCGAATCGGTTTGAGTTCCATTGCTATACCTTTCCTGCATCTATCGCATCATATTCGGCATGGGTTCCGACAAAGCGGATGTACAGCATGCCCCGGTTGTAATGCACGGCCACGATCAGGCGGTAATCGTTGCCTTTGATGTTGAACACGATGCGATTGTTTCCAACGAAGCTGGCATTACGATGAGCCGCCTTGATGTCCGACGGAGTTTTCCAGTCCGCATGGCATGCATCGGCATACCATGAACGCAGTGGCGTTTCTGCCTGCGGGTGCTTTTCCCAGAATTCCCGCAATGAGCTGATGGCTATGACTCGCATGGCGTCACTTTAGCACGCTCCCATTTTGGGTTCAACCTTTGGATTGCCGAGGGAAATCCGGCCTGCATCGAGATGCTTCCAAAGAAGAAAGCCCGGCATCGCCGGGCTTTTCTTTGCGGCGCGACAAGCGCCCTCGCCTACCCGCGTCAGTGCGCCACCTGCGCCCCGTAGTACTTCACCGACTTCCGCGATCCCGGCTTCTTCTTGTGGGTGACCACGCCCTTGATCTCGTCCAGTCCGGGGATGGCGATATCGGGATAAGCGGGGTTGAGCGCATGCAGCCGCCAGCCGCCTTGCTCATCGCGCTTGAGTTGGCGGAAGATGAACTCTTCGTTCGCCGTACCGACCACGAATGCGCCGTCCGTTGCGGGCGCGCCCATCTCGATGACCAGTATCTCGCCCTCGACAAATTCCGGCGCCATGCTGTCGCCCAGCACCATCAGCGCGACCATCTCGTTGCCGGAGCAGTCGCTGCCGGAACTATTGCAGCTGGCCGGGTCGTCGTCTTGCTCGGCCGCAACGACGGGGATGTTGATGGGTTTGCGCGTTTGCATATGGAAAGCTCCTGATTGAACGTCCCGGATGATAGCGGCAAATTAGCAAATGCTGAATAACCTTGCTGCCTTACAATGCCGGCGCAGCGAAATCTGCGGCAGGACACCACATCGACAGCGGAAAATCCGGGGAACGGGCATGCAGAAAATCAGGGGAAACGAAGGGGACGATCGCGGCGGCTGCGTCGCGCTGATCTACGCCCTCGTGGCCGAGCGCCTGTCCGTCCATTACGAGCACGGGCAATGGCTGAGCCAGTCGCAGGGCGCCACGCTCGCCGCGGAGTGGCTGTCCCGCACAGGACGCCAGTTGCCGCTGGCGTTGCGCAAGCGTTTGTCCGACCTGAGCGATCAGCTCGCCCGGCAGATCGCCTCGACCACCTCGCGCGACGCGGGGCTGTATATCGCCCACGAGATGCAGGAGTCGCTGGATACCCGCTACCAGTCCGAGATCGGCCAGTCCATCATGGCCGAATGCGAGCGGGCCTTCGACGAGGAATGGCCGGCCACGGCAACAGGGGGAGGCCGACACGACCCGAACGGGGCATAGCGGCACCGCAGCCATTCCAGTAAAGTCGCCCCGTCATCCACTCCGGTATTTCCCCATGAACACAGCAGAATTGAGCAAGGAACAGGCCGTCCTGCGCGCGATGCGCAAGACGCTGGGCAACGTCGTCAGGGACGTGACGCCGCTCGGCGGACGCCCCAACCCGCTGACGGGCGACACCATCCAGGACATCAAGGATTGCTTCGCGCTGATCTCGGAACGGGAAAGGGAACTGGCCGAGTTGCTCGACTTCGATCAGGCCAAGCCCTATTACAAGGACGGCGAGCAACCGAATGCGCAGGTCATCAGCTTCGTCAAACCAGCAAGAGAATAGTCAAACGCGGCGATCAACAGCTGCCGTCATTGGTAAAACTACTAGCCATTCGACTAAGCTGGCAAACAACGCCAGCCAAGTCGCTGGTTATGCGCCGGAATGACGAACGATTAAGAGACTCCCATGAGTGAAAATTTTGTCGAGATCAAAGACGGCCTGAAAGACAGCGCCCCGGAAAACAACGAACGCGCCGAGCTGACGAAGCTACTGGTCGACAAGTTGCAGGAATTGCACGACCTGACCGACGCCGCGCCGCTGGCGCATGCGCGCCTGCAGCTGGATGTCGCGGAGCTGCTGGTGGCGCTGGAGCGCAAGCCCGAGGCATGGACGCTGGCGCGTGAGGCGTTCGCCGCCGCGCTGGCGCAAGATGCCTGGAAGGATGCCGTGGAGGCCTGCGACGTGCTGTACCAGTGCGAACAGGATGGCTCCGTCGCGGCGCTGGGCATGGGCGTGTGGCTGGCAGTCAGCTTCCCGGTCGATCCCGAGCTGACGCTGGCGATGCTGATGCATATCGTCGAGGAGACGCCCGACCATGCGGACGGCGCGGCGCTCGCCGCCGTGGCCGCGCGTTATGTGATCGACCTGCGCGCCGACGACGCGCAGCACGAGAATCTGGGCCTGTTCGCCAACCACCTGATCGCACAAGTGGCCGCACGCCACGGCAACGTGCGCGATCAGGCCGCGCTGGACAAGTGGATGGACAGGCTGGAACTGCGCGATCCGCAGGTATTCCTGCCGCGCCTGGGGCAGGTGGTCGATGTCATCGTCGGCGACGCCTGGTGGTTCGACCGCGACGAGCTGCGCAGAAAGTTCGATTGATGCGTGCGAGTCACACCCCAAGCATCCTGCGCGTCAGCAGCGTCTGCATGTCGCGTCGGCCATCGGCGATGATGTAGACGATCACTTGTTTGCCGCGGATGCGATAGATAAGCCGATAGGGTTTGAAATGCGCCTGACGATATTCGCGGATGCCAAGGGCGAGTAGCTCTTTGGGATAGGAGCCGCGCTCGGGGTATGCCGCTAACGACTCGGCCACTTCCATCAGCTTGTCCAGCACGTAATCGGCATTGGCCTGAGTGTCGTTTTCGGCGATGTAGTCGTAGATCGACTCAAGATCGCGCTCGGCACCGTGCGTGAGCAATACTTTGTAGCTCATTTTGCCGATGTCACTTATCCGCAATCTTTTTGGAGCGAAGGCGGCGAGCGACATTCGCAATAGGCGTGGTCTTGCCTTCTTCAATTTCCTGATTGCCCAGTGCCAGTATCTTCAGGAGCGCCAATGTTTCCTGTGTACTCTCGTAGGTGGCGATGTCTTGCATGACTGCCCTGGCTTCGCCATTCTGGGTGATCAGAAAGGGTTCCCGGTTTTCCGCCAGGTTCTGGAGAACCTCGGCGGCATTAGCCTTGAGATAACTGATGGGTTTGATGTTCGCCGGGCGCATGATCTGCTCCTTGAGATAAGTCGGACTGAATATAGTCTTTTAACGGTCTCATGACAAGTTTGCCATGCCATCAGGTGACAACCTGTTTCACGGCGATTCGGCGGCGCAAATATTCAGCGCGATCTCGCCCACGCCTTCGATCACCCCTTCGATGCGGTCGCCCGCGACCACGGGCCCGACGCCTTCCGGCGTGCCGGTGAAGATCAGGTCACCGGGCTGCAGGTGGTAGAAGCAGGACAGGTGGGCAACGATGGCCGGGACGGGATGGATCATCATGCTCATGTCCGAAGACTGCCTGATGTCGCCATTGACCTTGAGTTCGATCTTGCCTTTGCCCGGATGTCCGATTTCGGAAGCCGGGGCCAGTGCAGAGACCACCGCCGCATTCTCGAAATCCTTGCCGATATCCCAGGACAGTTTTTTCTCGCGCAGCGACACCTGCAGGTCGCGGCGGGTCATGTCCAGCCCGCACGCGTAGCCGTAAACATGTTCTAGGGACTGGCTTTCTGGAATCCGGAAGCCGGCCTTGCCGATCGCCACCACCAGTTCCATTTCGTGGTGATAATTGGCGGTGCCCGGCGGATAGCAAACGGTTGCGCCCGAGGGAACATAATGGGCCGCCGCCTTGGTGAAATAGAACGGCGTCTCCCGGTCAACCTCGATCCCGAATTCCCTGGCATGGGCCTCGTAATTGCGGCCGACGCAGAAGATGCGCCGTATCGGGAAATGCTCGTCGCTGCCCAGAATCGGCACCGATGCAACGGCAGGCGGAGCAAACAGGTATTTCATCGCGATGACTCTCGAAGGAAATTATGAGGGACAGATTCTAATCCCGGATAGCCGGAAAGAATGCTGCGGTCAGCGATACTTTCGATGAAGAAAACCCGGTATCTCCAGACTGCTTCTTCGCAGCCCCCTTGGCATCACCCCGCCCTTCCAGCAATACCGTCAATAATCTCAAATACATGATTTTCCTCATATACAGAGAACGAGCCGTACGTTTCAATGAGACCGCACCGTGAGGCATTTGCGAACCAGCAGGGCAATCGATGAGTCATTCATGTCCACTCCCTCCATCAATGAATACCAGCGCAAGCGCGATTTCCGCCGCAGCCCCGAACCGGCCCCGGCGGGCGCGGAGCCGGCGGTACAGGCCGGACATCTCTATGTGATGCACAAGCATGCCGCCCGGCGGCTGCATTTTGATCTGCGCATAGAGCAGGACGGGGTGCTGCGCAGCTGGGCGCTGCCCAAGGGAGCTCCGCTGGAACGCGGCGAGAAGCGCCTCGCGATCGGCGTGGAGGATCACCCGCTCGCGTACGGCGAGTTCGAGGGCACCATCCCCAAAGGCGAATACGGCGGCGGCACGGTGATGCTGTGGGATGCGGGCCGATGGCAACCCGATGGCCGCAACGACGACGAGCAGATCGACTTCATCCTCACCGGAGCCAAGCTCAAGGGGGCCTGGACGCTGGTGCGCATGCGCAAGTGGGCCGGTCGCGGGAGCGACAAACAGTGGCTGCTGATCAAGCGCACCGACCACCCGCAGCACGACCTGCATCCCGACGACCTGAGCGTGGTCAGCGGCCGCAGCATGGAGGAGATCGCCGCGAACCGGCCGGGCCGCGAAGCCGAACCGCCGTCTCGCCCGCCCGTCGCGGCAGAACTCCGCGGCGCGCTCCCGACGCCCGCCTTCGCCCTCCTGCCACCGCAGCTTGCCACCCCCGTTGAACGCGCGCCGACGGGCAGCGCTTGGCTGCACGAGATCAAGTTCGACGGTTATCGCATCGTGGCGCACATCGAGCGCGGCAAGGCGCGCCTGATGACGCGCAACGGCCTCGACTGGACCGCGCGGCTGCGGACACTGGCGCGGCAGCTGGAGACATTGCCGGTGCAGCAGGCCGTCCTCGACGGCGAGCTGGTGGCGCTCACCGCGGGCGGCGCGAGCAGCTTTCGCGAACTGCAGGAGGCGCTGAGCCACAAGCAGACCGCGCAGCTGAGCTATCAGGTCTTCGATCTGGTGTATCTGGATGGCCACGATCTTTCGGCGCTGCCGCTGGTCGAGCGCAAGCAGGCGCTGTCGAAATTGCTGCAAGCTGCGGGTTACGAGCCCAGTGCTGCGGTGCGTTATTCGGATCATGTCCGGGGACAGGGGCCGGAGTTCTTCGAGCAGGCCTGCACTCTGGGTCTGGAGGGCATCGTCTCCAAGCGCGCCGATGCGCCCTATCGCAGCGGCCGCAGCAAGCTGTGGCAGAAGGTGAAATGTACGCAGCCGACCGCCGAGTTCGTGGTCGGCGGCTACACGCCGCCCGCCGGCGCGCGCAGCGGCTTCGGCGCGTTGCTGCTCGGCACGTATCGGGACGGACGGCTGGAATATGCGGGGCGGCTGGGCACCGGCTTCAGCAACCGCCAGCTCGAACAGTTGCACGCGCTGCTGCAAAAACAGGAGATCGCCGAGTCGCCTTTCGCCTCCTCGCCGTCGCTGCCGAATGCACGCGGCGTGCACTGGGTGCAGCCCGCGCTGGTGGTCGCGGTCCAGTACGTCGAACGCACCCGCGACGGGCTGTTGCGCCAGCCCAGCTTTCTGGGCATACGCGAAGACGTGGAACCGGAGCAGGTCGAATCGTCCGATGCCAATCTGGAAGAGGCTGCCTCAGCAGATGCCTCCCGCCCCATGCGACACGCGACAGCAGGCGCGGTGATGGTCGCGGGAACCTCGCTCACGCATCCCGAGCGCATCCTCTATCCGGAACTGGGCGTGACCAAACTGGCTCTGGCCCGCTATTACGAGTCCATCCACGAATGGGTGCTGCCATACCTCGCGCATCGCCCGCTAGTGCTGCTGCGCTGCCCCGAGGGGTGCCCGGAAAGAGAAGGACAAAAAGGCTGCTTCTACCAGAAGCATCTGGTGAAGAGCCAGGCGCACCAAGTGCCGCGCATCGCGATCCGCGAGAAAGACGAAGTGCGCGACTACGTCTACGTGCGCTCGCTGGCCGACATGCTGGAACTGGTGCAGCACGGGGTGCTGGAATTCCACGCCTGGGGTTGCCGGGTGGAAGACATCGAACACCCCGACCTGCTGGTGTTCGACCTCGATCCCGCGCCCGAAGTGTCCTGGCAAGAGGTGCTGCGCACCGCACGCGAACTGCGCGAGCGCCTGCATGGCTTGGAGCTGATGGCATTCCCGCGCACCACCGGCGGCAAGGGGCTGCATCTGGTGGTGCCGCTACAACCGGAGGCGGACTGGGAATCGGTGAAGTCGTTCGCGCGCGCGCTATCGGAACTGCATGCGCGCGACGAGCCGCAGTTACTCACCACCAACATGAGCCTGGCGAAACGGCACGGCAGGATATTCATCGACTACCTGCGCAACACGCGCGGCGCGACCGCCATCGCCAGTTACTCGGTGCGCGCTCGCCCCGGTGCGCCGGTGGCGGTGCCGCTGCGCTGGGACGAGCTCGGTCCAGCGGTGCGTTCGGACCACTACACGGTGGAGACGCTGCAGCGCCGCCTCGGGGCATTGCGCGCGGACCCGTGGGAAGGATTTTTTGCGGCGGCGGTGCCGCTGAGTGCGGAGATGCTCGAAGCGGCTGGAATCAACCTAGGCCGTCATTCCGGCGAAGGCCGGAATCCAGCGAATAAATAGGTGCTGCGAAGCAGACAAAACCTAAGGCGTCGTCCCACTTACGTGGGGATTTGTTTATCAACTGGATTCCGGCCTTCGCCGGAATGACGGGATTTTCGGAAACGAAGGAGGTGCATGATGACTATCCGCGCGATGTGGAAAGGGGTGATCCGTTTCGATGCGATCCGCGTGCCGGTGAAGTTGTACGGCGCCATCGAAGATCGCAACGTGCACTTCCGGCTGCTGCACCGCGGCGATCTGGAGCCGGTGCATCAATTCTTCGTCAACCCGGAGACCGACGAGGTGGTGCCTTATGCGAACACCGGGCGCGCCTACATCACCGAATCCGGCGAGCGGGTGTTGCTGAACCCGTCGGAGCTGGAGGCGCTGGAACCGGAGCCTACACGCGATATCGAGATCCTCGGTTTCCTGCCGCATCAAGTGATCGACCATCGCTGGTACAACCGCCCCTATTACCTCGGGCCGGATGAAGACAGCGCGGAATTTTTCGCGCTGGCCGATGCGCTGGAGTCCATGCAGGTGGAGGGTCTGGCGCGCTGGACGATGCGCAACAAATCCTATGTCGGCGCGCTGCAGTTGTATCAGGGCTATCCGATGCTGATGTCGCTGCACCACGCGGAAGAAGTGATTCCGGTGGAATCGCTCGCCGCTCCCGAGGGGCCTCCGCTGGACCCGCGCGAGCTGGGCATGGCGCGGCAGTTGATCGAGATGCTGGAGGCGAATTTCGAGCCGCAGGAGTATCACGATGAATTCCGCGAGCGCGTGCTTGCGATGCTGGATGCCAAGGCTCACGGAAAAAAGGTGCGCACGCTGGCGCCGCCGCAGCACGAACGCGGCATGGATGTCGGTCAGGCGCTGGAAGCCAGCATCCAACAGGTTCGCAAACACGCGTGAAAATTGCTGCGGAGGGCGTCTGCTGCGTTGCGCGGTGCTCGAAATCCTCATGTACAAAAGTACATTCCGGTTTCTCCGCTCCGTGCGCCTTGCATCCATCCCTCCTCGCGAATTTCCAAGACAACTTCTGATGCGGCATAAGGAAAGGTGGTGAGACATGGACAAAGACGACAGCAATCAAGCAGAGGAAGAGGATCTGGAGCAGGAGCAGCCGCACGCCATCTGGTCCGGCATCATCGCGTTCGGGCTGGTAAGCCTTCCGGTGAGCCTGTTCCCCGCCCATCGCGGCAAGATCGCGCTGAAGATGGTGGATGCCAACGGGGCGTTGCTCAAGCGGCAGTTCTTCGGCGAAAACGACAGGCAGCCGCTGGAGCGCGACGACATCGTGCGCAGTTACGAGATCGAGAAGTATCACTATGTGGTGGTCGAAGACGAGGAACTGGAGGCGCTGGAGCCGAAGAAGTCGCGCGAGATCGACCTGAAACGGTTCGTGCCCTTAAGCTCGATCAATCCGGTCTATTTCGAGCGCGCGTATTTTCTGGTGCCCGACAGCGATACGACCAAGGCATACCGCCTGCTGGCCAAAAGCATGGAAGACGAGCAGCGGGTCGGCATCGCCAGCTTCGTGATGCACGGCAAGGATTACCTGGTGGCGATCATCGCCGAGCGCGGCATCCTGCGGGCGGAGACGCTGCGCTTCCACGACGAGCTGCGCACGCCCGAGCAGGTCGGCCTGCCCAAACGACAGCCCGCCGATAAAGCGCTCGTCGAGCGCATGCGCGCCGCCATCGGCAAGTCCATGCGCAAACGATTCGACGGCGAACTCTTGAGCGACCGGCACACCCGGGACCTGATGCAGCGCATCGAAGCGAAACTCAAGGCCGGCACCGACGTGCTGCCGGCCCCCGAGGAACCCGAAGCGGTCGAAGCCGAAAGCAACGTAATCGATCTCATGCAAGTGCTCAAGGAACGCCTGCAGGGGCGGCAAGTATCCAAACAGGCGGCCGGGAAGGCATCAAAACCGGAGCGTTCTTCGAACCGGGGGAAACCGCGCGGGAAGTAGCAAGCTGGGATATCTCCGACACGCGATGTCCGGTCGGGGCTTGGGTTAAAATCTGCGCCGCTTCCCCCACAATCATTTATTGAATTCACGTTGATTCCTGCCTCTCCCTCCCCGCTGCGCATCTCCGACCTCCGCGAACGCCTGCGCGACCTTGGCTGCAAGCCCTGCCACGAAGACCGCCTGCTGCGCGGCTGGAGCCAGGTGAGTTCTTACGACCGCAAGGGCAGCCCCGCGGCGACTTTCTTTCCGGCGGCGATGCGCAACGAGCTGCCAACCATCGAAGCGGAGCTGGATGGGCTGGCGCGGTTGCATGGTGAATATCCCGCCGACGACGAGGTCGCGCGGCTGCTGGTGGCGCTGCACGACGGCCAGATGGTGGAAAGCGTGCTGCTGCCGCGCGGCGGGCTGTGCGTCTCGACACAGGTGGGTTGCGCGGTGGGCTGCGTGTTCTGCATGAGCGGTCGCGCGGGGCTCCTGCGCCAGCTCGGCAGCGCCGAGATCGTCGCGCAAGTTGTGCTCGCGCGCCGTCGTCGCGCGGTGAGCAAGGTGGTATTCATGGGCATGGGCGAACCGGCGCACAATCTCGACAACGTACTCGAAGCGATAGACGTGCTCGGAATGCAGGGCAACATCGGGCACAAGAATCTCGTGCTTTCTACGGTGGGGGATTTGCGGGTGTTCGAGCGGCTAATGGAGGGACTGACTCACAAGCCCTCTCCCCAACCCTCTCCCGCAAGCGGGCGAGGGAGCAATCGTGAAAAGCAATCTCCAATTCCCGCGGTAAAACCCGCGCTCGCGCTGTCGCTGCACACCACCGACGACGCGCTGCGCGCGAAACTGCTGCCGCATGCGCCGCAGATACCCGTCGATGAGCTGGTGGAGCGCGCCGAGGCGTATGCACGCGCGACCGGCTATCCGGTGCAGTACCAGTGGACGCTGATCGAGGGCGTCAATGATGGCGACGCCGAGCTGGAGCGCATCGTCGAATTGCTCTCCGGGAAATACGCGATCATGAACTTCATCCCCTTCAACGACGTGGACGGCCTGCCCTACCGCCGCCCGTCAGGCGAACGCCTGGCACGCATCGTCGGCACGCTCAAGCAGCGCGGCCTCGTGACCCAGTTGCGTGACTCGGCGGGACAGGAGATCGAGGGCGCTTGCGGACAATTAAGGGCGCGTGCGGAGAAAGCAAAAGAAACCGTTCGAATCAAGGCTCAGACCCCGTGAAAAAACTCGCCCCGACCAAACCCGAAATCGCGCTAATGGAGCCGTTCGTCGGCCTCACGCTGGATTGCATCCATGTGCCGACGACCGAAGAGGAATTCGCGACTGCTGCGACCGAGATCAGGACTGCGGGCATCGTCGGATTCGATACCGAATCCAGGCCGACGTTCGTCGCGGGCGATGTCAGCGAAGGGCCGCATGTGGTGCAGTTCGCGCTGCACCACAAGGCCTACCTGTTTCAACTGCACCGGGCGGAGGGACACCCGTTCCTGCTCGAACTGCTGCAATCGGAACAAGTGCTCAAGGTCGGCTTCGGTCTCAGATCGGATCGCAAACATATCCGCGCGAAACTGGGCGTGCATTTCAACGCGGTGGTGGACCTGAACACGGTGTTCAGCATGGACGGTTACCACAAGGAAATGGGCGTGCGGGCGGCGGTGGGCCTGGTGTTGAAGCGGCGCTTCGCCAAGTCCCGGCATGTGACCACTTCCAACTGGTCGCAACTCCGACTCACCGCGCAGCAATTGCTCTATGCGGCAAACGACGCCTACGCGGCGCTGAAAGTGCTGGAGGCGCTCGACCTGAACCGCGAAGACCTGCCGATCATGGGATTGGAGCAACCTGAACTGCGTACAGACAAAGCCGATTCATTGGAGTAGGATGAACTTTCCTTAATCACTATAAGGAGTTGGATCATGCCCAAATCGTCACATCATGCAAATCGGGACAAAGACATGAAGAAAGAGCCCATGATGACGCCGAAGGAGAAAAAGATGGCCAAACGTGCGAAGAAACATATGCACGATGTCCAGCCGCTGATTACTCCCGATACCACTCATCACTGAACGCCGATATCGGCGCAAGCAACGATCGAAGACGGCCCCACGGTTCTCGTCACACGGAAGCAGCAGACAGCAAAAGCCCGGCGATGCCGGGCTTTCTGTTTGAAGCTACCTCATCCAAAGACTGCCGCGATCACCGCTTACTGCGGCCCATGGTGGTGGCCTATGCTCACGCGCTTCGCCTGCGCCCCCTCGGCCGCGATCGTCTCGATGAACTTGACCTCGTCTCCCTCCTTCAGATGCTCGAAGGGCGAGTTCACGACGCTCGCGCGGTCGAAGTAAAGCTCGGTGCCGTCCGGGCCGGCGATGAAGCCTATGCCATCCTCCGGGAAGAGCCGCAGCACCTGGCCGACGAGCTCGGGGGAGTGCGTCTTGGTCTTGCGCTGCATGCGGCGCTCGTACTCTTCGAGCTGGCGCTTGGCGGCGTCGAAGCCGTCGCGTAGCGCGACGAATACATCCTCGTGATGATCGCGATTGACGACGATCTCGTTGCCGGGAACGCCAATGTCGATGCGCAGGTTGTATTGCTTGCCCTGATGCTTGTGCTTGTGCGGCGCCTCCAGCACCACGCGGCAGGAGATGATGTGGCTGGAGAACTCCTCCAGCTTCTCCACCTTCTGCCGGATGCGCGCCTCGACAGCCTCAGACTGGTTAACGTCACGAACGGTGATTTGCAATGGTATCTGCATGATGGCCTCCTTCTGATCGGTTGACAGACTGGCAACCCTTTTTCGCTTGCTCGCCAGTCAGATTGGTTCGGCCCATTCCCCGGGAAGGAGTTCCATCACCCCTTCTCGAACCCATCGCCGCTGTCGGGTCAAAACAGCAACAAAAAATCCGCCAAGGGAACGACCGCCAGCGGAATTTTCGACTTCTCCTGCAAGCGCTTTTCCAGCGCATCGTCGGGACGATCTTTGCAGACCACAACAAAGGCTTCGCAACCGAGCGACTCCGCGATTTCGCGACTCTTGGATAACTCGCGGTCATTCAGCGTGGCGCGATATTTCACTTCGATGCCGATGCGCGTCGCGCCCAGATCGACGATGAAATCCAGCTCGTTGTTGCGCTCGCGGAAATAGGCCAACTCCACCAGCCCCGGCCAGCGACGCAGATGGTTGGCGACGATGTTTTCCGCATACAGACCCAGCACCTGATCGTCCGCCAGCAAACGTTCCGGGGTGAGCTTGAGCACCGCATTGCGCACCGCCAGATCGACCAGGTAACTCTTGAAATTGCCCGCCTTCGCCGTCGCCTTGCTGCCGGTGTATTTGTGCAAACGCCACACCAGATCGGTTGCTTCCAGCAGCGGGAAATAAGTGGTGATCGTCGATGCCGTGATGCCGATATCTTTGGACAGCTTGGTGACATTGGTCTCGCGCCCCGGCTCCGCCAACAGACCGAGATAAAAACGGCGCAACATCTCCGGCTTGCGAAACTCCGCCGCCACCAGCAAGTCCTCGAAGATCACACGCTCGATCTGGTTCTGGTAGAGGTATTCCTGCTTGGCGAGGATGTCGGGGAGGTTCCAGACTTCGGGGAAGCCGCCTTCGAAGAAAAAGGTGCGTAAAGCATCGTCAGCGACGCATGATTCCGATGATGCTACTGAAACCACATATATCAAGGCCGCGACCAATTCCTTTGGGGTGCGATTTACTCGCAACCGATTACCCGCTTGCTTTAGCTCTCGCGACGCAGCGAGATTTCTCATTGGAAAACAATAGAATTCCCGAAAACTAAACGGCAACACCTGATAGTCATGTATCCGCCCCAACAAGCTCTCGCGCGACTTGCGAAAGATCGGTGCGGAGGCCGAACCCGACACCACGAATCGCACCGGCGTTTTCAGGTCGTAATGTTTCTTGAGGTAAAGCTCCCAGCGCGGAAATTTCTGTATCTCGTCGAGGAACAGATACACCGCGCCATCCTTCGCCCGCCTGGCGAACTCCGCCACCAAATCTTCGAAGAAACGATCCATATCCACATGCGGCAACAGCAACGCCGGGTCGTCCATGGTGAAATAGACGATGCGTTGCGCCTGTTCCTGTCCGTGCTCCTGGATCAGTTTGCGGATGCACTGCCTGAGCAAAGTGCTCTTGCCCACGCGACGCGGCCCCGTCACCGAAATCATTTGCGGCAGACGCTGAATGTCGGCATAGAGATCGTCGAACACGTCGCGATGGAATTCGGGCAAACCGGCAAAAGCCGCCTCGCCGTCTTTCCACCACGGGTTGTAGGTATCCAGAAAAGGGTATTGGGTCAATGACATGGGCGCTTTTTACATTATTTGCACATATGATGTCAAATAATGTAAAAAGTGACGTAACAAATTGCACCTAAACAACTTTTACGATTCGCGCCTCACAAACGACAAAAGGCTGCCGAAGCAGCCTTTTGTCGTTCCAATAACGCGTAGGCTCCGATTACCCTTTCTCGAACCGCAGTGCGTGGTTGTTGCCGCTTTAGCGGCTATACAGCCACGGCCCACCCCTTGCGGGTGTCACCCTTTATCAAATCTCATAACTCCTGATACGCAGTCCACCTTGATGGTGTCCTTCGCAGCAAAGTGTCCTTCGAGGATATGCTTGGCCAACGGGTTTTCCAGTTGCGCCTGTATCGCGCGTTTCAGCGGCCTTGCGCCGTACACCGGGTCGAAGCCCGCATTGGCGATCTCGGCCAGCGCGGCATCGCTCACCTCCAGCTTCATCTCCATCGCGGCGAGGCGTTTTTCCAGATACTGCAACTGGATACGCGCGATGCTCTTGATGTTCGCTTCGTCCAGTGCGTGGAACACCACCACCTCGTCGATGCGGTTGATGAACTCGGGACGGAAGTAGGTCTTCACCTCGCCCATCACCGCGAGCTTGATCACCTGGTAGTCGTCGCCGGACATCTGCTGGATCATCTGGCTGCCGAGGTTGGAGGTCATCACGATCACGGTGTTCTTGAAGTCCACGGTGCGGCCCTGACCGTCGGTCATGCGACCGTCGTCCAGCGCCTGCAGCAGCACGTTGAACACGTCCGGATGCGCCTTCTCCACCTCGTCCAACAGAATGACGCTGTAGGGCTTGCGGCGAACAGCCTCTGTCAGCCCGCCGCCTTCCTCGTAACCGACATAGCCGGGCGGCGCACCGATCAGGCGCGCGACGGAATGCTTCTCCATGTATTCGCTCATGTCGATGCGGATCAGGTGGTCTTCCGAATCGAACATGAAGTTCGCCAGCGCCTTGCACAGCTCGGTCTTGCCCACGCCGGTGGGGCCGAGGAACAGGAACGAGCCGTAGGGACGATTCGGATCGGACAGGCCGGAGCGCGAACGACGGATCGCGTCGGACACGAGGCGCACGGCTTCGTCCTGCCCCACCAGACGCTCGTGCAGCTTCGCTTCCATATGCAGCAGCTTGTCGCGCTCGCCCTGCATCATCTTGCTGACCGGGATGCCGGTCGCGCGGCTGACCACTTCGGCGATCTCTTCCGCGCCGACCTGGGTGCGCAGCAGCTTGTTCTTCGTTGCTCCACCCTCGGCCTAGCGCTGCGCGGCCTCTTTCATTTTCGCTTCGAGTTGCGGCAGCTTTCCGTATTGCAGCTCGGCGACCTTCTCCAGCTTGCCTTCGCGCTGCAGGCGCACGATCTCGGCGCGCATCTGCTCGATCTCTTCCTTCACGGTTGCAGCACCTTGAGCAGCGCCCTTTTCCGACTTCCATATTTCTTCGAGGTCGGCGTACTCGCGTTCCAGCTTCTTGATCTCGTCCTCGATCAAAGCCAAGCGTTTCTGCGAGGCTTCGTCCTTCTCCTTCTTCACCGCCTCGCGCTCGATCTTCAGCTGGATCAAACGGCGTTCGAGCTTGTCCATCACCTCGGGCTTGGAGTCGATCTCCATCTTCATGCGCGACGCGGCCTCGTCGATCAGGTCGATGGCCTTGTCCGGCAGGAAGCGGTCGGTGACATAGCGGTGCGACAGCTCCGCCGCCGCAACGATAGCCGGGTCGGTGATCTCGACGCCGTGGTGCACTTCGTATTTTTCCTTCAGGCCGCGCAGGATGGCGATGGTCGATTCGACGCTGGGCTCGTCCACCAAGACCTTCTGGAAGCGGCGCTCCAGTGCGGCATCCTTCTCGATGTACTTGCGGTATTCGTCCAGCGTGGTAGCACCTATGCAGTGCAATTCGCCGCGCGCCAGTGCGGGCTTGAGCATGTTGCCCGCATCCATCGCGCCCTCGGCCTTGCCCGCGCCAACCATGGTGTGCAGCTCGTCGATGAACACGATGTTCTTGCCCTCGTCCTGCGACAGCTCCTTCAGCACCGCCTTCAGGCGCTCCTCGAACTCGCCGCGGTACTTGGCGCCGGCCAGCAGCGCCGCCATGTCCAGGCTCAACACGCGCTTGCCCTTCAGCGTCTCCGGCACTTCGTCGTTGACGATGCGCTGCGCCAGGCCTTCGACAATCGCAGTCTTACCGACGCCGGGTTCGCCGATCAGCACGGGGTTGTTCTTGGTGCGACGCTGCAGCACCTGGATCGCGCGGCGAATCTCGTCGTCGCGACCGATCACCGGGTCGAGCTTGCCCTGACGCGCGCGCTCGGTCAGGTCCATGCAGTATTTCTTCAGCGACTCGCGCTGGCCTTCGGCCTCCTGCGAGCCGACAGACTCTCCGCCGCGCACCGCGCTGATGGCCGTCTCCAGCGGCGCGCGCGTCACGCCGTGCTGTTTCAGCAAACGTCCGGCCTCGCCCTTGTCTGAAGTCAAGGCCAGCAGGAACATCTCCGAGGCGATGAACTGGTCGCCGCGCTTCTGCGCTTCCTTGTCGGTCAGGTTGAACAGGTTGGACAGATCGCGCCCCACCTGCACCTCGCCGCCGTGGCCCTCGACCTTGGGCAGACGGTTCACCGCGTCATTCATCGCGGCCTTCAGCGCGTTGACGTTGCCGCCCGCGCGCGCCAGCAGCGATCCCGCACCGCTGTCGGCGTCGTTGAGCAGCGCCAGCAGCAGGTGCTGAGGCTCGATGAACTGGTTGTCGGCGCCGACCGCCAGGCTCTGGGCATCGGACAGGGCTTGCTGCAGCTTGGTGGTGAACTTGTCGAAACGCATGTCTATGCACTCCTCTGTTGAATTCGGATGATCGCTAGATGGGGAAGCCCGCGGAAATTTCAACCCCGCGCCTTGATCCTCTATACTGCGCCCATCTGAACAGGAATGCATCATGCCCTACCCTAACCTAGCCCTGCACATCCACGCCGGCGTCCGCGCTGCCCTCGACGAAGACATGCGCGACGGCGACCTGACCGCGCAACTGATCCCCGCCGACGCAACTTCCACCGCGACCGTCATCACCCGCCAAGAGGCCGTACTGTGCGGCTCACCCTGGCTGGAGGAATGCTTCCACGCGCTGGACCCGGACTGCGACATCCGCTGGGCGGCGCAGGAAGGCGAACTCGTGCAACCCAACCAATTGCTCTGTACGATCAGGGGCAATTCCCGCGCAATGCTCTCCGCCGAGCGCTGCGCACTGAACTTTCTGCAGACGCTATCCGCGACCGCGACGGCGACGCGCCGCTACGTGGACATCGTCGCGGGGACCAAAGCAAAGATACTGGACACGCGCAAGACGCTGCCCGGCCTGCGGCTCGCGCAGAAGTACGCGGTCACGGTCGGCGGCGGCGTCAACCAGCGCGTCGGACTCTATGACGGGATTCTTATAAAAGAAAATCACATCGCCGCTGCGGGCGGCATACGCGCGGTGCTGGAACAGGCGTTCCGCCTCGCCCCGCCGGGAGTGACGATACAGATCGAGGTGGAGAGTCTGGACGAACTGCGCGAGGCGTTGGATGCGGGCGCGAAACTGGTCCTGCTGGACAACTTCACGCTGGCCATGATGCGCGAGGCAGTGGCGCTGACCGCGGGCCGCGCGGAACTGGAAGCCTCCGGCGGCGTCAATCTGGATACCGTGCGCGGCATCGCCGAGACCGGCGTGGACCGCATCTCGATAGGCAGCCTGACCAAGGATGTGCAGGCGGTGGACCTGTCGATGAGGTTCGAGTAAATCAGGACACCTCTAGAAATCGTTGCGAGCAAGCCTGAGTGCAAGGAGCCGCGCAGTGAATGACGAGACATACCACGAAGGTAGGCGAGGAATGAACGAGCACGCGACGCAGCAATCAGGCTGCGCAGTAGATTTATAGAGGTGTCCTATGTGCCAGTTGTTGGGTATGAACTGCAATGTCCCGACCGACATCTGCTTCTCGTTCACCGGCTTCCAGAAGCGCGGCGGCGAGACCGACGTGCATGCCGACGGCTGGGGCATCGCGTTCTTCGAGGGCAAGGGCGTGCGGCTGTTCCTCGACCCGCAGCCCTCGGCGCAATCGCCCGTCGCCGAGCTGGTGCGCAACTACCCGATCCGCTCGCTGAACGTGATCGCCCATATCCGCAAGGCAACGCAGGGCGTGGTGTCGCTGGAGAACACCCACCCGTTCCAGCGCGAGTTGTGGGGGCAGTATTGGGTGTTCGCGCACAACGGCAACCTGCCGCAGTTCCAGCCAGAACTCGACGGCAGCTTCATGCCGGTGGGCAACACCGACAGCGAGCGCATCTTCTGCTGGCTGCTGCAAAGTCTGCGGCAACGCTTCGACGACGCACCGCCCGGCCGCGATGAACTGTTCGATGCGATCCACGAGCTGACCGCGCCGCTTGCGGCGATGGGCATCTTCAACTATCTGCTGTCGAACGGCGACTCGCTGTATGCGCACTGCTCCACCGAACTCAGCTACATCGTGCGCCGCGCACCGTTCGCCAAGGCGCACCTGAAAGACGAGGACGTGATGGTGGACTTCAGCGAGGTGACCTCGCCGAACGACCGCGTCGCGGTGATCGCGACGCTGCCGCTGACCGACAACGAACCCTGGGTGACGATGCCGCCCGGCAGCCTGTGGCTGTTCCACGACGGCGAAGTGGCGGCGCACCGCCTGACCGCGCCCAGCCCGATCAAATCTCTTTCAGGTAATTGAATTCGGCGGCCGCGTCCCCATCTGCGGCACATCGTCAAATGAAAGGAACGCCATGACCGACTCCCTGCATATCGTCTGCCCGCATTGCAACGCGGTGAACCGCGTACCGGGCGAGAAACTCAACGCCGCACCGACCTGCGGCAAATGCAAGCAGGCCCTGTTCTCCGCCCATCCGGTCGAGCTGAACGGCGGCAACTTCGACAAACATATCGCCCGCAACGACATTCCGGTGCTGGTGGATTTCTGGGCGCCCTGGTGCGGCCCTTGCCGGATGATGGCGCCGGCGTTCGAACAGGCCGCCGCGAAGCTGGAGCCGCGTGTGCGGCTGGCGAAGCTGAACACCGAGGCCGAGCAGATGCTGGGCGCGCGCTACAACATCCGCAGCATCCCGACGCTGGCGCTGTTCAAGGGTGGACGCGAGATCGCAAGGCAGGCTGGGGCGATGGATGCAGGAAATATCGTGCGCTGGGTCGGCAGTGTGATCTAAAAAACCTGAATAAGTCCGTTCGCCCTGTCGGGGGACCGCTCCTACGAAAACCGATGTCCCCTGTGTTTTTTGTAGGATGGGTTGAGCAACGCGATACCCATCAAACGCACCGCATGGGTATCGCTGCGCTCAACCCATCCTACGAGTCGTTGAGCTGAGGCTTGCGAGCGACCAGGTCGATCAGCGCCGACATGCCGTGGTGGCCGGAGCCTTCGCTGATGAAACTGTCGTGCTCGGCGAGGTGCAGTACCTCCATGTCGGCGAACGCCTCGCGCAGCATGTCTTCGGTGTAGAGATTCTCAACCTGCGACGGCCCGCCGGTGCGGTATTCGAGCTGGCGCGGCGTGTAGCCTTGCAGCAGCAACAGGCCGCCCGGTTTCAGGCTGCACTGGATATGGCCTAACATCTGCGCGCGCAGTTCCGGGCCGACGAACTGGATGAAGATCGCCGCGACGACATCGTAGCGGCTCTCGCGCCATTCCCAATTCAGCAAGTCGGCCAGCTCGAAGTCCAGCTTTGCGCCGCGCTCCGCCGCCAGCCGCTTCGCCTTCTCCAGCGCCACCGGCGAACTGTCCACCGACAGCACCTCCAGCCCCTGTTCCGCCAGCCATACGCCGTTGCGCCCTTCGCCGTCGGCGACCGCGAGGCAGCTCATGCCGGGCTTCAGCAGGTGCCGTTGCGAGACGAGAAAGGCGTTCGGTTCGGTGCCGAAGTGGTAGTGCTCGCCCGCATAGCGTTCGTTCCAGATGCTCATCCTGTCTCCTCGTCGTCGTGTTTTCGCCCCGCGCTGGATATAAAACGCGGCCGGTATTATATTCTCCGCCCATGAGCCAGACCGACACCCCAGATAGCGCCGACACTCCAGATAGCGCCGACACTCCAGATAGCGCCGACACCCCGGATAGCGCCGACACCCCGGACAGCGCAAAACCGCAAAATGCGCCGGCAACCGCAAGTCCGTCACCCGCTCATCATCTGCATGGAACGGAACACAGCGACAGCGTGCGCCATATCGTGCGATGGCATGCCGACGTCCTGCTCGACGGCCACGCCTGCCAGGGCATCGTCCACGAGATATCCGAAAGCGGCGCGACGATTTTTCTGGATTTGAATCCGGGCAAGATAAAGACGCTATCGCTAAACCTCCATGTACCGCCGCTGGACGACAAGCATGGGCAGCATATCGTCGAAGTGGAAGGCAAGATCGTCTACTCGATCCACGACAGCGAGGAGCAGCTATTCCGCGCCGGCGTCCAATTCTCCGAATTCGCAAATGAATCCGATCCGGCGTTCCTGGCCTCGTACCTGAACGGCCATTAGGAACCCGCGCCGTCCCCGGTCGCATGGTGCGCATGCCTGCGCTTGAACCAGTTACTCAATAGCTGCACCGCATCGTCCACATAGGTGAACACCACCGGTATCACCAGCAGGCTGAGGAACGTCGAGGTGATCAGGCCGCCGATCACGACGATGGCCATCGGCGCGCGGAAGCTCGGGTCGACGCCGATGCCGAGCGCGACCGGCAGCATGCCCGCGCCCATCGCCATCGTGGTCATCACGATGGGGCGCGCGCGTTTCCTGCAAGCGTCGATCAGCGCCTCGGCGCGGTTCATGCCGCGCGCGCGGCGCGACACGATGGCGTATTCGACCAGCAGGATGGAATTCTTCGTCGCGATGCCCATCAGCATAATCAGGCCTATCATCGACGGCATCGACAGCGCGGTGTGGCTGATGAACAGCGCGAGGAAAGCGCCGGGTATCGACAGCACCAGCGCGGCGAGGATGGTCACCGGCTGCACGAAGTCCTTGAACAGCAACACCAGCACGATGTAGATGCACAGGATGCCGGTCAGCATCGCCAGCCCGAAGCTCTCGAACAATTCCGCCATCGCCTCGGCATCGCCGACCGTCGTGGCGGAGATGCCGCGCGGCAGTCCTTTCAGGCCGGGCAGCGCCATCGCCTGCGCCTCGACCTCGCCCAGCGGTTGCTGATTGAGCTCGATCTCGAAGTTGATGTTGCGCTTGCGATCGTAGCGGTCGATCTCGGCCGGACCGCTCTCCAGTCTCAGGTCGGCCACGCTGCCCAGCATCACCGGCCCGTGCGCGCCGTGCACCACCAGCCGCGACAACAGTGCTATGTCCTGCCGCGCATCCACGCGCAACTTCACGACGACGGGTATCTGCCGGTCCGGCAGGTTGAGCTTCGCCAGCGCCTGATCGTAATCTCCCGCGGTGGCGATGCGCAGCGTGTCGGCTATCGCGGCGGAAGTCACGCCGAGGTCGGCGGCGCGCGCGAAGTCGGGGCGCACCACTAGTTCGGGGCGCACCAGACTGGAGGTCGAGGTCACGTTGCCGATGCCGGGTATCGTGCGCAGGTCGCGCCCGACCTTCTGCGCATGCTGATTCAAGGCCTGCCCGTCCTCGCCGGCCAGCACCAGCACGTACTTCTCGTTCGACGAGGCCAACCCGACCTTGACGCGCATGCCCGGCAACGCGGTCAGCGCGTCGCGCAGTTGCGCCTCTATGGTCTGCTTGCTGATGTCGCGCTCCTGGCGCGGCGTGAAGTTCAGCGTCAGCGTCGCCTTGCGCACATCGCTGCCGGCCTGCGGCGCGAACGGATCGCCGCCCGCGCTGCCGCCGCCGATGGCGGTGTAGATCAGCTTCACATGCGGGTTCTTTTCGACGATTGCGCGCGCCTGTTCCGCCGCGCGGTAGCTATCCTCGAAGCGGCTGCCCGGCGGCAGCGTGATGGTCACCTGAGATTGCGACAGGTCGTCCGGCGGCATGAAGCCGGTGGGCAGCAGCGGCACCAGCGCGAACGAGCCGAAGAAGAACAGCGCCGCTCCCAGCAGCGTCTTGATCCGGTGCTTCAAACAATAGTTCGCCCACTTGAGGTACAGGGCCATCCACGACGGCAGTTCGTGCGCCACGCGCGCCCGCAGGATGTAAGCCGACATCATCGGCGTCAGCATGCGCGCGACCACCAGCGAGAAGAACACCGCGATGGCCGCGGTCCAGCCGAACTGCACGAAGAACTTGCCCGCCACGCCGCTCATGAACGCGGTGGGCAGGAACACCGCGATCAGCGTGAAGGTCGTCGCGATCACCGCCAGCCCGATCTCGTCGGCCGCCTCCATCGCCGCCTGGTACGGCGTCTTGCCCATCTCCAGATGGCGCATGATGTTCTCGATCTCGACGATGGCATCGTCCACCAGCACGCCGACCACCAGCGACAGCGACAGCAGCGTCACCACGTTGATCGAGAAACCCATCAGGTACATCGCCGCGAAGGTCGGGATCACCGCCAGCGGCAGCGCGGTCGCCGCGACGACCGTCGCGCGCACGTTGCGCAAAAAAGCCAGCACCACCAACACCGCGAGCGCCGCGCCCTCGTACAGCAGCATCATCGAGCCTTCGTAGTTCTCCACCACCGGATCGACGAAGTTGAACGCCTCGGTGATGACGATGCCCGGATGATCTGCCTTCAGTTTTTCCAGCACCTTGCCCACGCCCGCGGCGACCTCGACCTCGCCGTAGCCGCGCGCGCGGCTGATCTCGAAACCGATGACCTGCTGACCGTTCAGCAGCGCCGCGCTGCGCCGCTCGGCGATGGTGTCGCTGACAATCGCGACCTGGTCGAGGCGCACGCTGCGCCCGTCCGGCAGGTGGATGCTCATGCGCGCGAATTCTTCCGCCGTGGCGACCGTCGCGATGGTGCGCACCGATTGCTCGCTGCCGCCGATATCGGCGCGACCGCCGGAGGCCTCCTGCTGGATGTCGCGCAACTGTTTCGAAACGTCCGCCGCGGTCGCGTTCAGCGCGAGCAGCCGGGCCGGATCGAGTTCGACGGCGATCTGCCGCGTCACGCCGCCGACGCGGCCGACCGCGCCGACGCCGCGCACCGACAGCAGCGATTTGGTCACCGCGTTATCGACGAACCAAGACAGCTCCTCTTCGCTCATGCGCGGCGAAGAGATGGTGTACGTCAGGATGGGCAGCCCGCTCAGCTCGACCTTGGCCACGGTCGGGTCGCGCAGATCGCGCGGCAGGTCGGAACGCACGCGGGTCACCGCCGCGCGCACGTCGTCCACCGCCTCCTGCGTGCCCTTCTCCAGACGGAATTCGGCGGTAATGATGACGGTGCCGTCGAGCACCTTGGTATACAGATGCTTCAGCCCCTGCGTGTTCGCCAGCGAATTCTCCAGCTTGCGCGCGACCTCGGTCTCCATCTGCGCCGGCGACGCGCCGGGCAGACTTGCCGTGACGGTCACCATGGGCAGATCGATGTCCGGGAACTGCTGGATCTTCATCGCCTTGAAGCCCATGAGGCCCATCAGCGTGAGCATCACGAAGGCGAGAATCGCGGGAATAGGATTGCGGATCGACCAAGAAGAGACATTCATGCTGCTTATTCCTTGACGACCTGCACCAGGTCTCCATCGGTCAGGAACGCGCCGCCCGACTCGGCGACGGAGACGCCGGCGTCGAGACCGGCAATAATCGCTATGCGGTCGCCGAAGCGCTGGCCGATGGCGACCTTGCGTTCCTGCACCTTGCCGTCCGCGCCGATGGCGTAGACATAGGCCGCGCCATCACGCTGCACCACCGCGGATTGCGGCAAGGTCTGCGCGATCTCGTGCGCATCTCCCAGCCTGATTTCGCCGCGCGCGAACAGCCCGGCGATCAAACCCGAACCGTTCGGCAGGTCGACCAGCGCATGGCCGTAACGGGTCTGCGGATCGACCGAGGGCGAGATCGCACGCACCCGACCCTTGACGGTGCGTCCCTCGCCCACGGTAATTTCCGCCGACATACCCTTCCGCACCAGCATCAGCTCGTCCGCGGTCAGTTCGGCGCGCCATTCCAGTCGCCCCTTGCGGATCAATCGAAACAACTCTGCACCGGACTGCACCGTCGAACCGACGCTGGCGTTCGCCGCCGAGATCACGCCGTCGTCGGGCGCAATGACACGGCCCTGGATGTAATCGCCGCCGTCGCGCGTGCGGTTGCCCAGCGTCAGCAGCACGTCGCCCTGCCGCACCCAGTCACCTATGCCAGCCTTCACCTCCATGATGCGCAATCCCGGCAACTGCGCGCCGATGATTGCCTCCTGCCATGCAGCCACGCTGCCGTTGGCGGAGATAGTCCGCATCCATTGCGCCGGCGCGGTCTGCACCGCGCGCACCGTCAGCGCGGGTTTAGCGGTCGGCTTCTGAGCGGTCTGCGCTTTCTCATCTTTGCCCGAGCAGGCGGACAGCGCCGCCATCAATGCGAGCAAGATAACTGTTTTGACCATGCGCCCCTTGTTCGACCCTGATGTACTCATTTGCATTTCGATTTGTCCTTATGATGCTTTGCACCCGAGCGCGCGATTATGAAGCATTCCGCCGCACGATTCGCCCCGTGCGATCAAACGCCGGAAAACATCCGCCACCAGCCATATAGCGTGACGAACGACACCAGCAGCCCCACCGCGACCATCAGGTTCGCCAGATCGGGATCGAGGTCATGCTCGTTCGCGACGATGGCCGCGGTGATCATAGGCGGCATCGCCGCCTCGAACAGCGTCACCTGGATCGCCTGCCCCTGCGCACCGAACAGTTGCACATACAACAGGTAAATCGCCAGCGGCGCGAGGATGAGTTTGAAACCCAGTCCGAGTACTAGGTTGCGGCCATGCTCGGCGACATGTCCCAACCGCAGTTGCAAGCCGACCGACAGCAGCGCCAGCGGCGCGAGCGTGTCGCCCAGACGTTTCAGCAACGTAGAGAACCAGTCCGCATACTCGACCGGGATCAGCAGCAGCGCGAGCAACAATGCGATGAACGGCGGGAAACGCACGATACGCAAGGCGATCTCCGAGGCCGTCGGCCGTCCCGAAGAATAGATGCCGGCGACGGTGATGCCCAGCACGGACAGCGTAAAGAACGAGCCGAGCTGGTCGGCGACGATGGCGGTGGCCAGCCCGCTCTGGCCGTAATAGGCCTCGACCATGGGCAGGCCGAAGAACGAGGTGTTGCCCAAGCCCCCGACCACGATCAGCGCGCCCGTCGTCGCGCGCGACAACGCCAGCCAGCGCCCCGCCAGCCAGAAGAAACCGGCCGACAGACCGAACACCAGCCAGGCCATCGCGGCAACCAACAGCACCTCGCCGGAGAGTTTCAAGTCGTGGATGTACAGCAGCGTCAGCGCCGGCAGCGAGACATGGATGATGAAGCTGTTGAGCGCGGCCGGGGCATTGTCTGGCATGCGTCCGAGGCGGCGGAGTATAATGCCTGCCGCGAAGCAGACCGAAAGCAGTATCAGGTTCGACATTCGTGTAAGTTAAGTTCGATCAATATGCACCACGTTACGAACCCGGACACCGGATTCCCTTCAACATTCGGAGATCGTCAACATAATGAGTCCTGGTAACGAGTTTTTCAGCATAGCCGATGACAGCGAGATACCGCTCTGCGATGTCGCCGACCTGCCTGCTCTGCTGAACAAATCCAAGCCGGTGCACACCGCACCGCCCAAGGGCAGCAAGGAGCACCGCACGGTGCAGCGTTATATCGTGAAGTGGCGCTGCACCGCCTCCATCGACTCGCAGCAACTACACCACGGTCACATCAAGGACATCTCCGTCAGCGGCGCCGCGATCCTGCATGAGCAGAACTTCCATGCGGCAGAGTTCATCAAGTTGCATATCTATATGTCGCCACCGCCGCCGGCAAGACTGCCCTGCATCATCAGTGTGCTTTGCAAAGTCGCCTATACGCTGTTCGACTCCAAGGAACAGCGTTACAGAACGGGCGTCAGCTTCCTGAAATTCGCCACGGAATACGACCCGTCATTTCTGGACGAACACCTCAAGAAGCACTCGCTGACGGTATTGTTCTAAAGCGGATCAGTCCGGCACGTTCGCCGAGATATACGCCTTCAGCTTCGCCACATCCGCGTCCATCACCTCGCAGCGTTGCGGCAGATTCTCGATGCCTTCCAGCTTGGCGGGACGCTCCGGTTGACGGCCCAATGCTTCCTGTATCGTCTCGGCGAATTTAGCCGGCAGCGCGGTCTCCAGGCAGATCAACGGCAGGCTCGGACGGCGCTGCTCCAGGCCGACCTTGATGCCGTCGGCGGTGTGGGTGTCGACCATCACGCCGTACTCTTCCCACAGCTCGCGTATCGTCTTCAGGCGATCTTCATGCGTGCTCTTGCCGGAGGCGAAGTCGAACTTCGGCAGGTCGTTCCAGTAGTCCGTGCCCTTGATGTCGAACGAACCGCCCGCATCCACCTTGCTCCAGAACTCGCGCACCTTCGTGCCGTCGCGCCCGACCAGATCGAACACGAAGCGCTCGAAGTTGGACGCCTTGGAGATGTCCATCGACGGGCTGCTGGTCTCGTAGGTGTGGTCGGTGCCGCGCGGACGATAGACGCCGGTGCGGAAGAACTCGTCCAGCACGTCGTTCTCGTTCGTCGCCAGAATCAGCTGGCCGATGGGCAAGCCCATCATGCGCGCGATGTGTCCGGCGCAAATGTTGCCGAAGTTGCCGGATGGCACCGAGAACGCGACCTTCTCGTCGTTGGACTGCGTCGCGGCGAAGTAGCCCTTGAAGTAATACACGATCTGCGCCGACACGCGCCCCCAGTTTATCGAGTTGACCGTACCGATCTTATATTGCGCCTTATAGACATGATCGTTGGACACCGCCTTCACCATATCCTGCGCATCGTCGAACATCCCCTCGATGGCGATGTTGAAAATATTCGGGTCTTGCAGCGAATACATCTGCGCGCGCTGGAAGCCCGACATCTTGCCGTTCGGCGACAGCATGAACACGCGAATGCCGCGCTTGCCGCGCATCGCGTATTCGGCGGCGGAACCGGTGTCGCCGGAGGTCGCGCCGAGAATATTCAACTCCGCATGATCTTTCGCCAACACGTACTCGAACAGGTTGCCCAACAGCTGCATCGCCATATCCTTGAACGCCAGCGTCGGACCGTTGGACAGTTCGAGGATATGCACCCCCGGCGCAATCGTGCGCAGCGGCGTGATCTGGGTCGCATCGCTATCGGCGCGCCCGTTGCTGTAAACCTCGGCGGTGTAAGTCTTCGCGACGATGGCCTTGAGGTCTGCCGCGGGGATGTCGGTGGCGAACTTCGACAGCACCGCAAACGCGAGATCGGCATACGACAGTCCGCGCCAAGCGTCCAGTTCGGCGCGCGTCACCTGCGGGTATTGCTCCGGCAAGTACAGCCCGCCGTCGGGTGCTAAGCCGCCCAGCAGGATTTCGGTGAAGGTCTTCGCGGGCGCGTTGCCGCGGGTGGAGATGTATTTCATTTGATTACTACCTCGTCAGTTCCCTCTCCCTTGCAGGGAGATAACCAGCGACTTGCCCGCTTGCGGGCTTAGTCGAATGGCTAGTTGTTTCATCAGGGTTAGGGAGAGGGTAGAAGTTCAGCGCCCCTCTCCCCCAGCCCCTCTCCCGCCAGCGGGCGAGGGGAGTTTGTTTATTTCCCTAGTTCTTCCATCCGCAGCTTCGTCACCTTGCCCGCCACCACGCCCAGCTTCTCGATCTTCGCTATCGCCGCGTTGATGCGTTTCTCGCGCGTCTGGTGCGTCAGCATGATCAGGTCGGTCTGGTCTTCGCCTTCGCCCGGTTCCTTCTGGATCACGGCGTCGATGGAGATTTGTTCGTCGGCGAGGATGCGTGTGATGTCGGCCAGCACGCCCGGCTTGTCCTGCACGCGCAGGCGCAGGTAGTAGCTGGTCGTGACGTCGTCCATCGGCAGTATTTTCAGGTCGTCCATCGCGTCCGGCTGGAACGCCAGATGCGGCACGCGGTTCTCCGGGTCGGCGGTGTGCATGCGCGTCACGTCCACCAGATCGGCGATCACAGCACTCGCGGTCGGCTCGGCCCCTGCGCCCTTGCCGTAGTACAGCGTCGCGCCGACGGCATCGCCCTGCACCAGCACGGCGTTCATCGCGCCTTCGACGTTGGCGATCAGGCGCTTGGTCGGGATCAGCGTCGGGTGCACGCGCAGCTCGACGCCCTCGTCGGTGCGCTTGGTGATGCCCAGCAGCTTGATGCGGTAGCCGAGTTGTTCGGCGTACTTGATGTCCGCCGCGTCCAGCTTGGAGATGCCTTCAATGTAGGCCTTGTCGAACTGCATCGGGATGCCGAACGCGAGCGCGGACAGGATGGTGATCTTGTGCGCTGCGTCCACGCCCTCGATGTCGAAGGTCGGGTCGGCTTCGGCGTAGCCCAGACGTTGCGCTTCCTTTAGCACCGTGTCGAAGCTCAGCCCCTTGTCGCGCATTTCGGACAGGATGAAGTTGGTCGTGCCGTTGATGATGCCGGCGATCCACTCGATGCGGTTCGCGGTCAGGCCTTCGCGCACCGCCTTGATGATGGGGATGCCGCCCGCGACCGCCGCCTCGAACGCAACCATCACGCCCTTGTCCTGCGCGGCCTTGAATATCTCGTTGCCGTGCGTCGCCAGCAGCGCCTTGTTCGCGGTGACCACGTGCTTGCCGTTAGAAATGGCCTTCATGACCAACTCCTTCGCGACGCCATAGCCGCCGATGAGTTCGACGACGATGTCCACTTCAGGATCGGCCACCACCGAGAACGCATCGTCGGTGACGCGGCATGCGCCGCCGGTGACCTGTTTCGCCAGTTCCACGTTCTTGTCGGCAACCACCACGATGCGGATCGGACGGCCCGCGCGGCGGGTGATTTCTTCCGCGTTGCGCTGCAACACGGTGAATGTGCCGCCGCCGACGGTACCGATGCCGAGGAGTCCTACGTTGATTGGTTTCATTTCTTCATTTCCTGTTTGTGTAGGTCGGGATTCATCCCGACAGGATAGCGTCGGGATGAATCCCGACCTACATTTTCAATTCGTGCCGTGTTGCTTGCGGTAGTTTTCCAGGAAGCGCGCGATACGGCCCATCGCATCGGCCAGATCGTCGGCGATGGGCAGGAACACGATGCGGACATGGTCCGGATGTATCCAGTTGAAGCCGCTGCCTTGCACCACCAGCACCTTCTCCTCTTCCAGCAGTTCGAGGATGAACTGCTGGTCGTTCGCAATCGGATACATCTTCGGGTCGAAGCGAGGGAACAGGTACAGGCCCGCCTTAGGCTTGACGCAGGTCACGCCGGGAATCGCGATCAGCAACTCGTAGGCGAGGTCGCGCTGCTTGCACAGACGACCGGTCGGTGCGACCAGGTCGTGAATGCTCTGATAGCCGCCCAGTGCGGTCTGGATCGCGAACTGTCCCGGCACGTTGGAGCACAAGCGCATCGAAGCCAATATCGTCAGGCCGTTGATGTAGTCCTGCGCGTGCTTCTTCTCGCCGGACAGCACCATCCAGCCGGCGCGGTAACCGCAGGCGCGATAATTTTTCGACAAGCCGTTCATCGTGACGAACAGCACATCGTCGGCCAGCGAAGCCATCGAAGTATGCGTCGCACCGTCGTACAGCATCTTGTCGTAGATCTCGTCGGCGAAGATGATCAGCTGGTGTTCGCGCGCGATCTGGATGATCTCTTTCAGCATCTCGTCCGAATACAGCGCGCCGGTCGGGTTGTTCGGGTTGATGACGACGATGGCGCGGGTGTTCGGCGTGATCTTGCTGCGCATGTCGGCCAGATCCGGCATCCACTCGCTGGCCTCGTCGCAGATGTAGTGCCGCGGCGTGCCGCCGGCCAGCGTGACCGCCGCGGTCCACAGCGGATAGTCGGGGGCCGGCACCAGCACTTCGTCGCCGGTGTTCAGCAGGCCCTGCATCGCCATCACGATCAGCTCGGACGCGCCGTTGCCAATATAGATGTCGTCCAGCCCCACGCCCCGGATGTTCTTGCCCTGGCAGTAATGCATGATCGCCTTGCGCGCCGCGAACATGCCCTTGGAATCGGAATAGCCGGACGAATTCGGCAGGTTCAGGATCACGTCCTGCTGAATCTCTTCCGGCGCTTCGAAGCCGAAGGGCGCCAGGTTGCCGATGTTCAGCTTGATGATGCGCTGACCTTCTTCCTCCATTTGCTTGGAGCGCTCCATCACCGGGCCGCGGATGTCGTAGCACACGTTGGAGAGCTTGGTCGATTTCAGGATGGGTTTCACGTTATTTCACTCGATTCGTTCGGGGTGTCGCGCGTCCGCTCAATGTTAGAATCCGGCGCATGGACGCAACTGCCGCAAGGGGCGGGATTTTACCTGCCAGCCCCCGATGCAGCAAATCGAATGGAGAACGGCCTTGAAGATGCAACAGACTCGCCCCGACAGCACCCGGATGTTCACCGCACATGGCGCAGGCTATGTGGACGTGAACGGCGAACGCTATGATCGCAGTATCGCGGTGCGTGCCAGCGAGGTGCGCAGCGACTGGACCCCTGCCGGTTTCGACGGCCTGACCGAGGCCGATTTCGCTTATTTCCTCGAACTGAAGCCCGACGTGCTGCTGTTCGGCACCGGGGCCAAGCAGCGCTTCGCCCACCCCGGCCTGTACCGCGCGCTGACCGACGCGCGCATCGCCGTCGAGTTCATGGACACCCCGGCGGCCTGCCGCACCTACAACATCCTGGTCACGGAAGGCCGCCATGTGGTCGCAGCCATACTGCTATGAGCATCGAACTGACGAAACAGACACGCACCGAGGCCATTGCTTCGATAGAGCGCTACTTTAAAGAGAATCTGGAGCAATACATGGATCAGCGGTTGGGCAACATCGCCGCCGAAGCGCTGCTCGACTTCTTCGTAAAAGAAATTGGCCCAGCGGTCTATAACAAAGCCGTAGCCGATGCGCAGCAGAGACTCCAGGCGCGGGTGATGGAACTGGACATCGAGATACAAGAAGAAGAGTTCCAGTATTGGAAAAAACCCAGTACGAATAGAAAATAGACCGGGAAGACAAATGAACCATTCCCTGAACAACGTCATCACCCAGGCCGAACAAGTCATCGTCGGCAAGCCGCGCCAGATCCGCATGGCGCTCGCCTGCCTGCTGGCGCGAGGTCATCTGCTGATCGAAGACTTGCCGGGCGTGGGCAAGACCACGCTGGCGCAGGTGCTGGCACGCACGCTGGGGCTGGAGTTCCAGCGCATCCAGTTCACCAGCGACCTGTTGCCCGCCGACATCCTCGGCGTGTCGATCTACCAGAGGGACAACGGCAAGTTCGAGTTCCATCCCGGCCCGATCTTCGCGCAGATGGTGCTGGCCGACGAGGTGAACCGCGCGACACCGAAAGCGCAGAGCGCGCTGCTGGAGGCGATGGAGGAGCGCCAGGTGACTATCGAAGGCACTACGCGCCCGCTGCCGGTGCCGTTTTTCGTGATCGCGACGCAGAACCCGACCTACCAGATCGGCACCTTCCCGCTGCCGGAGTCGCAGCTCGACCGCTTCCTGATGCGCATCCGCATGGGCTATCCAGACCCGCAGGCGGAACGCGGTCTGCTGTCCGGCGTGGACCGGCGCGAGATCGTCGCCGGGCTTGCGCCGCAGCTGGAAAGCGCCGAACTGCTGGCGTTACAGCAGCGCGTCCAGCAGGTATTCGTCTCGCCCGCGCTGCTCGACTACGCCCAGGCCATCCTGCGCCACACGCGCGAGGCGACGCGCTACGCCCATGGCCTGTCGCCGCGCGCAGGTCTCGCGCTGCTCGCCGCCGCGCGCGCCTGGGCGCTGCTCGACGGGCGCGATGCGGTGCTGCCGGAAGACGTGCAGGCGGTATTACCCGGCGTGGCCAGCCATCGCCTGCAGCCGCTAGGCGAGCGCGCGAAGCAGGACGGCGACGCGCTGGTGCAGGAACTGATCGCGGCGGTCGCAATTCCGTAGCGGACATGGAAGTTTCCCCGTGCTAACCGCACTCCGCCTACGCTTCAACATCTGGCTGTTCCGCCCGAAGGTCGAAAGCGGAACCGTCGTCCTCACCCAGCGCCGCATCTTCATCCTGCCCACCCGACAGGGACTGGCGATGGCCTTGCTACTGGCTCTGATGTTGCTGGGCGACATCAACTACAACCTCAGTCTCGGCTACGTGCTGACCTTTTTACTGGCGATGATGGCGGTGATGTCGATGCTGCACGCGTTCCGCAACCTCGCCCATCTGGAGGTCCGCGCCGGGCGCGCCGATGCGGTGTTCTGCGGCGAGACCGCGCGCTTCATGCTGCATTTCCGCAACCCCGGCACGCTGGCCCGTTATCAACTTGTGCTACGCCATGAGAACGGCGGCACGGTCACTTTCGACGCGCCCGCGCAACAGGACAGCGAGGTTGCTTTCCCGCTGGCGGCGACCAGGCGCGGCTGGCTGCAACCGGGCCGGTTGACGCTGTACACCGAATTCCCGCTCGGCCTGTTCCACGCTTGGTCCTACCTGCATTTCGACATGCGCTGTCTGGTCTATCCCCAGCCCGTCGAGGAAGCGGCGTTGCCGCCGAGCGATGCGCCGGACGGCGCGGGCAAGCGCAGCGTCGCCGGCGACGACGACTTCGCCGGGCTGCGCGTCTATACGGCGGGCGACGCGCTGCCGCGCATCGCGTGGAAGGCCTACGCACGCGAACGCGGCCTGCAGGTCAAGCAGTTCGCCATGCAGGTCGGCGAAGAACTGTGGCTGGATTTCGACTCCGCCCCGGAGCCGGACACCGAAGGCAAGCTGGCCCACATGACGCGCTGGGTGCTGGACGCCGAGGCGCAGGGACTGCGCTACGGATTGAAACTGCCGGACGGAGAACTGCCGCCCGGCGACGGGCCGGCGCATCGAGACGAGTGTTTGCGCAGAATTGCATTGTTTGGGTTGCCGAAATGACTCCAGAAAAAACCCTTGTCCACGAAAGGTACGAAATGGGGTTGGCAGGCATTTCGCCACAAGGCGAAAGCTCGCAAAAAACACGAACATACCCGAGTGTTTCCTGTTTCGTGCCTTTCGTGTTTTTCGTGGACCAATCAAGGTTTTCTGAATGAACAAGCCGCTGATCTACGCCCTGTTGCTATCCATCCTGATGGTCGCAGCACCCCATGCGGAGCATCTGCCGCCCTGGGTCTCCGCGCTGTGCGCCGCGTTGCTGGTCTGGCGCGCCTACCTCACCCGCATCGGCGGCGCATTGCCGAAGCGCTGGCTGCTGACGGCGATCACCTTCGCCGGCGCGGGGGCCATCCTGATCGAATTCCACACGCTGTTCGGACGCGAGGCGGGCGTTACGCTGCTGATCCTGCTGACCGCGCTGAAGTTCATGGAGCTGCGCAGCCCGCGCGACGCGACGGTGCTGATCTACCTCGCCTGCTTCATCGTCATCACCAACTTCTTCTACTCGCAGAGCATCCCCACCGCGCTGTACATGCTCGCGACACTGCTGGTCATCGTCACCACTTGGGTGCAGTTGAACGGGCAGAGCATCGCGCTCAAGCCGCGCCTGAAAATCGCCGCGACACTTCTGTTGCAGGCGCTCCCGCTGACGCTGGTGCTGTTCGTGCTGTTCCCACGCGTGCAGGGGCCGCTATGGGGGTTGCCGCAGGACGCCTTCGCCAGCAGCGGATTGTCGGACAACATGGCGCCGGGCAGCATCAGCCGGCTGTCGCTGTCGGACGAAGTCGCGTTCCGCGTCGTCTATGCCGGCCCGCCACCGCGCCGCGAGCAAATGTACTGGCGCGGCCCGGTGCTGTGGCTGTTCGACGGACGCACCTGGACACCGGGCAGAACTGCACGCACCATCGCCCCGGAATTCACCAACCTCGCACAGCCCATCGATTACAGCGTAACGCTGGAGCCGCACAACAAGACCTGGCTGTTTGCGCTGGATGTGCCGGATCGCCTTTCCGTAGCTGCGGATCTCACCCACGACTTCCAGATCGTACGCAAGGAACCGCTGAAGGCGCGGCTGCGCTACGACGCCCGCTCGCATCTCGCCTACCGCGCGAACCTGCGCGAGTCCGAGCAGCAAATCCAGCGTGCGCTGCAGCTGCCGCGTGCGCTCAACCCGCGCGCACAACGGCTCGCCGGACAATGGCGGACAGAAGGTGCAAACGATGCCGCCGTAACTCAAGCCGCGCTCGCCTATTTCAACCGCGAGAACTTCAGCTACACACTGGAACCGCCGCTGCTGACCGGCATGAACAACATCGACGAATTCCTGTTTGAGAGCCGCGAGGGATTCTGCGAACACTACGCCGGCAGCTTCGTATTCCTGATGCGCGCCGCGCATATCCCGGCGCGCGTCGTCACCGGCTATCAGGGCGGCGAATACAACGAGGTAGGCGGCTACTACATCGTGCGCCAGTCAGACGCCCACGCCTGGGCGGAAGTGTGGCTATCCGGCCAAGGCTGGGTGCGCATCGACCCGACCGCCGCGATTGCCCCGACGCGCATCGAACGCAACCTCGCCGCCGCCGTACCGGACAACGCCGCGCTGCCGTTCATGGCGCGCAGCGCACCGCAATGGCTGCGCGACCTGCGCCTGAACTGGGATGCGGTGGCGAACCGCTGGAACCAGTGGGTGCTGGGCTACAACAGCGAACTCCAGTTCGCCTTCCTCACCCGCCTCGGCATGGAAGACATCACCTGGCAGAAACTCGCGCTGAACATGACCTTCGTCCTCGGTCTGGTAGTCGCCACGTTCGCGCTGTTCATGCTGCGCCACCTGTACACGCAACGGCCGGACAAGGTGCAGGCCGCCTGGCTAAGACTGTGCAGCAGACTGGCAAAGGCGGGACTGCCGCGCGCGCCGCACGAAGGTGCGCAGGACTACGCCGCGCGCGTCGCCGCCGCGCGCCCCGATCTCGCCGAAGCCTTCCGCGACCTGGCGACGCGCTACAGCGCGCTACGCTACGGCGGCGAACCTGACGAACAGGCGCGACAGATGTTCCTGCAACGTGCCGCGACCTTCAAAGTCCGACAGGGTATAATCCGCGCCAGTTAACCGAACACGACCATCATGCTCATCACCCGCCGCCTGGAATTCGATGCCGGACATCGCATCCCCAACCACAACAGCCAGTGCAAACACCTGCACGGCCATCGCTATGCGATCGAGATCACGCTGTCCGGCGACATCATCGCGACCGAGGGCGCATCCGAGCAGGGCATGGTGATGGACTTCTCCGACGTGAAGCGCATCGCCAAGGAGAAGGTTGTGGATGCATGGGATCACGCCTTCCTGGTGTATCGCGGCGACCGCGCGGTATGCGACTTCCTCGCGAGCATGCCGGGCCACAAGACCGTGGTACTCGACGTGGTGCCGACCGCAGAACATCTCGCGCAGGCCGCGTTCGACATCCTCAACGCCGCCTACCGCGACATGTACGGCAACAACCTGCGGCTGGAGCGCGTGCGGCTGTACGAAACGCCGAACAACTGGGCGGACTGCGAGCGGACCTCGTAAGGGCACAGCACACCATCGCAAGGGCACGACGTGCCGTGCCCCTACTGGACACTCTGCGCGGCTTGATTCAGAATGCGCGCCTCTCGGCTGCAGCAACTGCCGCCCGAGTATGAAATTAAAACAACTGGAAGCGTGGCCGAGTGGTTGAAGGCACTAGTCTTGAAAACTAGCGAGGATGAAAATCCTCCGTGAGTTCGAATCTCACCGCTTCCGCCACCATGCGAAACGGCCCCTGAACGGGGCCGTTTTCATTCTCTACCGACGTATACGCTCAGTTCGACATCAGTTCGGCGAGGTGACGATTTTCCCGCAACAGGTTGCTGTAAGCCACCGCCTGTGAGACGGTATTTTTCAGCTCGTGTTCACGCCAGGGTTTGCCGATGTAGCCGTAAATCTCCGAATCGTTGATCGCATTGACCAGCACATCCTTGTCGGCATGGCCGGAGAACAGGATGCGTGCCGCGTCTGGCTGTATCTGCCGGATGGCATCCAGAAAACGTAGTCCGTCCATTTCCGGCATCAGGTAATCCGAGATCACCACATCGTAGCCGACCTGTTTGGCGCGCTCCAGCGCCTGCACCGGAGAGGTGGCGGTATGCACGTTGAAGCGAAAGTCGTGGTGCGCAACCGGGGATTCCGGATCTGCCGCATGCAGCAGCGCCGCATGCAGGTCGTCGAAGCGTTCGCGCGCAGTCAGGTCGCGAGTCACCGCGCTGAGCACATTGGGTTCGTCGTCGACCACCAGCACCTGATAGAGCTTGTTCGGGTCCTGTGCGCGTTGCCAATGGCGCTCCTTGCGGCAGAGTTCGGCGAGGCGCAGATTCTCCAGCAACGTGGTGCGGTGCACCAGCGCCTGCGCCAACGTCGCGGCCAGTTCGGCGCTATCCCAAGGTTTGCCGATGAAACGGTAGATATGCGTCTCGTTGATCGTGCCGGCTACCGCATCGAAATCGGCTTCGCCGCTCAGCATCAGACGTGCGGCATCCGGCTGCAATTTGCCGAACTGTTTGAGAAACTGGATTCCGTTCATATCGGGCATCTGGTAATCGGCGATCACCAGATCGAACAGGGTGTGCCGGCTATGCTCCAGCGCCTCGTCCGGCTTGGCGTATGTCTCGACCAGATATTCGCCCTGCAATTCGCGCCGCAACGCATTGAGCACATTCTGTTCGTCGTCGACTATCAGTATCCGGTGCATGCTCGCCCTCTCCGTCAATGTTTGCTTCTCAGCCGCAGCAGGTCGGCGAGAATGTGATTGTCCAGTTCCAGTTCGCGATGTGTCAGCGCCCGGTCGATCGAGGCACGCAACTCGTAGTCGCGCCACGGCTTGCCGACGAAGCAGCCGACACCCGCCCTGTTCACCGCCGCGACCAGCACATCCACGTCTGCCATGCCGCTGATCAGGATACGCACCGCATCGGGCTGCGCTTCCTTGAACTGGCGCAGGAACTCGATGCCGTTCATTCCGGGCATCGCATAGTCGCAGATGATCACGTCGAACTGCCGTTCGCGCGCCGCCCGAAAGGCCTCGTCGACATGGTCGAAGGCATGCGCCTCCAGCTGGTACAAGCCGAACGCCCCCTGGCTATAGGACTCGTCCAACTCGCGCTGCAGCGCCCGCAGCACATGCGGATCGTCGTCCACGATCATCAACTGGTACTTGTTCTTGCGTTTGAGCTGGTGACGCAAGCCGAAGCGCTCGAGATACTCCTTGGCCAGACGCCGGTTCTCATAGCGCAGATCGTAATCCCGCAGCGCCTGCCATAACGCGCTCTTCAAATCGTACTCGTGCCAAGGCTTGGCGACGAAGAAGTCGATATGGGCCTCGTTGATCGCCCGCATCATGTCCTCCATGTCGGCATGGCCACTCAGAATGATACGTGCAGCATCAGGCTGGATCTTGCGAAACGCCTTCAGAAAATCGATGCCGTTCATTCCCGGCATGCGGTTGTCGGAAATCACCACATCGAAATATCCGTCCGGCTCCCTGGCGCGCGCCAGCGCCGCCGCGGGCGAATCGAACGCTTCGATTTCCAGCCCCTCGTGGCCGACATAGGGCTGGCTCATCAATTCGCGACGGAGGGCGGCGAGGATGAAATCGTCGTCGTCGAGCAGCAGGATGCGGTAACTGTTCACGGTGCAGACTAGATCGTATGGGTAAAGATCGCCAACAGCTCACCAGCCGAAGCCTCGAACTCCTTGATATCGCGGATATGCGCGACGTTCAGCACGGTGTCCTTCAGCAGCAACAGCATGCCGTCCTTCGTGATCACGTCGTGCGTCAGCAACATGCCCTCGTGCAACTGGTTGCTGGTCACCTGAAATTCGGCATTGATGTGTCCATATTGTGCGGAACTGCCGATGATCCTGCGGAATGCGCCGACGACCGCGGGGTCGTAACGCATACCGCTGCCCTTGTCTATCGTATCCTGCGCCTGCTCCGGCGTCATCCGCTCATGGCCGAGCAGTCCCTGCTGCAATGCATCGTAATCGCTGGCGACCAGCAGGATGCGCGCGCCCAGCGGAATGGCCTCGCCGCGCAAACCGGAACGGTTGCCCATCCCGTCATAGTGATCGAGGTGATGGCGGATCAGCTCGGCGGCTTGCACCAGCGGATCGAGCGCCATCAATGCCGCGCCAGCACGCAACGGATGTTTGTCGAATTCTGCGCGATCGGCATAGGGCAATTCGAAATAGGGCTGGTCCAGCAAGCGATCCGGCAGGCCGATCTTGCCGATGTTATGCAGCAACGCGGCCGTTTCGATCGTCTGGATATAGTCTTCCGTCAGGCCCATCTGCTGAGCGATATTGCGGCATAGCTGCGCAACACGGCGCGAGTGCCCGGCCATCGCCCCCTTGCGTAGCTCCATCAGGTTGGCGAACACCTGGATCGTGGCGAAGTAATCCTGCTTCAGTCGCTCGTGAGCATGATCCAGCGAATCCAGCGCGGCGCGCAGTTGTTCGGTGCGCTGGCGCACTTTTTCTTCCAGACTCGCGTTTAACTCCTTCAGTTCTTCGTTCTGCTGCTGCGTCAGCGCCTCCAGCCGCAACTTCTCGGCCAGCAGATGCTTGCGCTCCAGCGCGTCGCGCACGACCAGAGCGATGTCGTTGTCGTCCCAAGGCTTGGAGATGTAGCGATAGATTTCGCCGCGATTGATCGCAGCGATCGTCGAGGTCAGATCCGAATAGCCGGTAAGCAGGATGCGCACCACCTCCGGCCAGCGATTGTGTATCTGCTCCAGCACCTCGGCGCCGCTCATCTGCGGCATGCGCATGTCGCAGATCACCAAGTCCACATTTTCCTTTTCCAGCAACGCCAGCCCGTCGGGGCCGTTCTCCGCGGTCAGGATGTTGTAGCCGAGCGGCCGGAACAGGCGTTTCAACGCGGCCAGAATGTTGGCCTCGTCGTCGATGAACAACAGCGTTGCCGGTTCGTTTGCAGGGGGTGCCGCTTCCTGGTTCATGCCTTCTCCTTGATTTCGGGTGGTTTCACCGGCAGCCAGACCCTGAAGGTCGTGCCCTTGCCGGCTTCGCTACGCGCCTCGATCTTGCCACGATGCTTTTCGACGATATTGTAAGACACCGAGAGGCCGAGGCCCGTCCCTTTTCCGACCGGCTTGGTGGTAAAGAATGGCTCGAAGATGCGCTGCATGTTCTCCGGCGGAATGCCTTTGCCGGTATCGGCCACCTCGATCCACACCCGCTCGCCATCCTGTCCGGTGCGAATCGTGATCTTGCCGCGCGCCTCGATCGCCTGCGCGGCGTTAACCAGCAGGTTCATGAACACCTGGTTGAGTTGCGAAGGCAGACACCATATCTTCGGCAGTTCGCCGTATTCCTTCTCAACCTCGCACTTATATTTCAGCTCGTTCCACACCACGTTCAGCGTCGAATCCAGTCCAAGGTGCACGTCTGCCCATACCCACTGGTCTTCGCTCTCGGCATGGGAAAACTCCTTGAGATCGAGGACGATCTTCTTGACCCGATCCAGTCCCTGGAGCGATTCGGCGATCAGCGATTTGACGTCCCGGCGCAAGAAATCGAAATCGACCTTCGCCTTGAACCGGCGCAACTCTTCCCGCGCCGGGCTCTGGCCGTCCAACGCAGCCTCGACGGCTTCGCACTTCTCGATAACGACGAAGAGGTCGGCCAGATACTTTTCCAGCGTGCCGAGATTGGAATTCACATAACCGATCGGGTTGTTTATCTCGTGCGCCACGCCCGCCGCGAGCAGGCCGATCGCGGCCATCTTTTCCGATTGCAGCAATTGGCTCTTCGCCTGCTCGAGCTGCCTGTACGCCTCCTTCTGCTGGTCCTCCATCCGTTTGCGCTTGGTGATGTCCAGCACATGGATACGGACCAGATCGATCTCGCGGACGTACGAAATATGCAATTCGTAATCGGCGTCGCCGACGGCGACCTCATGAACGAGCTCCTCCGCGCCATCGCGCTGGCGCAGCCCGGCGATGGGCTCCGCCATGCCGGCGAGCAGGGGATGAGCCGCCCCCTGCACGGCCAGCTCGGGAAACAGACGTTCCGCGACCGGATTGACATAGGTCACGTCTCCCGCCGACTCGACCTCGATTATCGGATTGGGATTCAGCCTAGGGAAGGAGGCCAGCCTGAGTATTTCTTCCTGCGCCTGCTGGCGTTCGATGCCGTGTCGGATATGCAGCAACAACTCGTCCATCTGATAGGGTTTGAGCAGGTAGGAATATGCCCCTTTCTGGGTCGCTTCGATGGCGGTATCCATCGAGGCATGGCCGGTCAGGATGATCGCCTCGGTCAACGGCGAAGCCGCCTTGATGCGCTCCATCACTTCGAGACCGGTCATATCCGGCAGCATCAGATCGATCAGCGCCAGGCTGACCGGCGCTTGCGCCAATGCGGCGAGCGCCTCGGCGCCGGTGGCGGCCATCGCCGTGTCATAGCCCTTGATTCTCAGGATATCGGCGAGCGTCTTCCTGAGATTCGGATCGTCGTCCACCACCAGGATTCTGGATTTTGCTTTCAGCATATGAGCCTTCCCGGTTATGCCGAGGCCAGCAGATTCTGCAATTTCATCAGCCGGATTTCCTCGATGATCTGGAACAAGTCATCCGTCTCGAACGGCTTGTACAGACAGGTATTGACGCCGATCTTGCACGCCCGCTCTATGGACTCCCCCATTTCATTTTTGTAGCCGGTCACCAGCACCACCGGCTTGCCGGGATACTTTGCCCGGATATCCGTCATCACATCCACGCCGTTCACCGCGCCCAGCTTGAGGTCGAGCACCACGACCAGCTTGTAGTTCTTTTCCAGGTCCCCCAACACGTTCCGCGGCTCGCTCTCGGTCTGGACCTGATAGCCGCGCAGCGTCAGGATGTCCTTCAGCGTCTTGCTGAATGCCGGGTCGTCGTCCACCACCAGGATGCTTTCTTCCTTGCGCAGCAGCGCAAGGAAGGACAGCAACATCTGGATGTTGAGCGGCTTGCTCAGCACGGCATAGGCGCCGGCCTGCCTGGCCTCATCCATCATCTCGTTGGTCGCATAGGCGCTGACCAGCACCACCGGCAGCGCGGGGGTAATTTGCTTCATCAGCATCAGCGCCTCGATGCCGCTGATGCCGGGCATCTTGATGTCCATCAGCACGCAATCCGGCTGCTCGGTCCTGACCTTCTCCACGCCCTCCTCGCCCGAGTAGGCCACGACAGGCTCATGCCCCTGGATTTTCAGGATGTCGCGAGTCGTCTTCACGATACGGCGATCGTCGTCCACTACCAGAATCTTCATTGCCAGCTCCCGTTATTCTTGTTGGTAAAAGGGCAAATCGTCCTGCATACACTTGCTGCTCGTTACATACCGGGCTGTAGGTCGGGCTTCAGCCCGACATCAAAAAATCTCCCGCCCCGACAACGCATCATCCAGCCAAACCGCATCCCATAACGAATAATCACCAATCCGTTCAACCAGATGCGCCCGTAATGGATTGGCCACAATATACCGCGCCATTTTGCACAAATCTTCATCTTGCCGCACAGCATGGTCGAAGTAGTTCGCCTGCCAAACTGCTTGTCCAATGGCGTGGGCAGATCGTCCTTTTAACAGCTGCACGGCCTCGGATAACTTGCCCTCATGCAACAGCATCAACCAATGCAAATGATCCGGCATGACTACGTAACAAAGCGTCTCCACCCTGCCCTCGGCTTGCAACGCCATCAACTGCCGCACCACCTTGCGCCCTTTGTCTAGCGATGAAAAATGCGCAGTCCGGTTCTGCGTTACCGTCGTAATGTGGTACACCAAACCCGATTGTGAAAAACGACCTTTGCGCAAATCGCTATAAGTCATTATTGCCTCCGTCCAGCAATCCCGTCGGGTTGAAACCCGACCTACCCTTTCCCGCTGCTGTCGACGTAGGTCGGGCTTCAGCCCGACATCCCGCGAATCCTGTCGTCGGCGCGGCAATCCTGTCACCTCGCCGCCGGCAGCGTGACGGTAAACACGCTGCCCCTGCCCGGCACGCTTTCCGCCTGCACGCTGCCGCCGTTGGCCTGCGCCAGGTTCTTCACCACCACCAGCCCCAGCCCGACGCGGCGCGTCTTGGTGGTGAACAGCGGCTGGAACAATTGGGCCTGCTGTTCCGGTGTCATACCGACGCCGCTGTCGCGCACGCTGACGGCAACGCTTCCGTCCTCATTTCCAACCGCGGCGATTTCCAGCGTGCCGTCTTCCGGCATCGCCTCCACTGCGTTGGAGATGAGATTCCACAACATCTGGTGCAGATGCATCGGATCGACGCGGACAAAGAGCGGCGTTTGCGGGATGTCCAGTTTGACAGTGACGGAAGGCGGAATAACGCATTTGCGCAGGGTCTGCCCGATCGCGCCCGCCACGTCGACCGCTTCCGGGTGCGGCGGCTTGGTGCGCACCGCATCCAGCAGGTCGGACACGATGCGCTCGGCATCCGCTATCTCGTCCTTGATGATGCCCAGATATTCCCTCGTGGTTTCGTCCGCATCGACCAGCACGGTCTGCAGGTAATACACCGCGTTGTTCATCACCCCCAGCGGATTGCGCAGTTCGTGCCCCACGGTGTCGGCCACCTGCCCCAGCAACACCAGCTTCTCCTTGCGCACCAGCTCTTCCTGCGCCTCCAGCAATTGCCGGGTTTTCTCCTTGAGCTCCTCGTTCTGGAGCCTGAGCGATTTCTCCGCCTGGCCTAGCGCCCGAACCCGCCAGCTCAGCGGGCGGAACAGGAACAGGTAAAGAATGGGCAAGAGCAGCACCGTCAGCAAGATGCCGTCCATGAAGTTTTCCACCATAGGCGGCATCGGCGGCATCAGCCCGAACAGGAACATGATGGCGATCTCGGCGACGAAGATCGAAATCGCCACGATGAGAAACAGCCGGGCTGGCGAGTGCGGCATGGCGCGATCCGCCATTTCCGCCGTCGCCCGATCCTCGGCCTGCTGCAGCGCGGCCTTGTGCAGCCTCATGGGCCGGAGCAGAAACAGGTAAAGAACGGGGAAAAGCAGAGCGGTCAGCAATACGCCATCCACGATGTTTTTCACCGCCGGCGCCATCGGCGGCAGCAACCCGAACAGGAACATGATGGCGATCTCGGTAGTCATGATCGAAACCGCCACGATGAAAAACAGCCGGGCCGGCGAGCGCGGGGCGGGGCTTTGAGGTTCGGGTTGCGCCTGTGTTCTGGAAGAGTTGTCGGGCATTGTTGTTCCTTTCCTCTTATCGCGTTTCTACCGCCGGACTGCCGCGGGCAGCGTGACAAAAAAAGCACTGCCCTTGCCGGCCTCGCTCTGCACTTCCACCCTGCCGCCATTGGCCTCGCTCAGGTTCTTCACCACCACCAGTCCCAGCCCGATGCCGCGCGCCTTGGTGGTGAACAGCGGCTGGAACAGCTTGCTCATCTGCTCAGGCGTCATGCCAATGCCGCTGTCGCGCACGCTGATGGTGACGGTTCCATCCGGCTTGTTCTCGATTGCGCGGATTTCCAGCACACCGCCTTCCGGCATCGCTTCCACGCCGTTGCTGATGAGGTTGTTGAACAGTTGGTCCATCTGCATGGCGTCCACCCACAGGAGCGGAAGCATTCCGGGTATTTCCAGCTGCACACTGACGGACGGAGGCATGGTGTGCTTGCGCGATATCCGCCCGATCAATTCGGCGACGCCCACGGCCTCGGGGTGCGGCGGCCTGGTGAACACCGCATCCATCAGGTCGGACGCCATGCGTTCGGACACCGCGATCTCGCTCTTGATGATGTCCAGATATTCCTTGACGCTGTCGTCCGCATCGGACAGCACGGTCTGCAGGAAGTACACCGCATTGCTCATCACCCCGAGCGGGTTGCGCAACTCGTGACCCACGTTGCCTGCCACTTGTCCGAGCAGCGCCAGCTTTTCGCTGCGCACCAACGCATCTTGCGCTTCGCGCAGGTTTTTCAGCATGATCATGACGCTCAGCGCATCCGCGACACGCTGCCCGATGTCATTGAAAATCAGCAGTTCGTCCTCGCCATAAGCGCGCGCCTGCGCGCAATGATGCAGCCCCATTACCCAGGGGCTGCCCACCCGCGGACGCAACGCCATTTGCATCTGGGACTTTATCGAGAATTGCTCGGCCACCGCAGCGGGAATGCAACGGAATGTTGCGGGGCCATAGGGGAGAGGCTCTGCGGAGGCCAGCGTCTCGCGCATTATTTCGGCCACTTCCGGGGTCATCGGCATCGCCATGCCGCGCACAAAAGCTCCCGGCCACTCCGGACGCGCGCGCTCCATGGGCACAGACCAGGAAGGCGCATCGGGATCGCAGGGATACAAAAACCAGGCGCGATCGGCATCGAATACGGCCAGTATTTCGTCGAGCACCTTCTCCAGCAGTTCTTCAATACTCGCGCTATGCAGGCTTATCCGCGAGATGCGTTCCATGACGTCCAGATGACGGAGGCGGCGGGAGAGTTGCTGTTCCATCTGTTTGCGCTCGGTAATGTCGCGCACGGTGGCCTGCAAGAACACGCCCTCGTCCACCTCCATGCGGGTCAGCAGCACATCGGCGGCGAACGGCTGGCCGTCCAGCCGCTGGTGTTGCCATTCGAGAAAGTGGGCGCCTTCGCGCATGGTGATCGCAATCATTTCCTGCGCCTTCTCGCTTGACAGGCGTCCGTCCGGCTGCCGCTCCGGCGAAACATCCAAAGGCCCGAGCGCGGTGAATTCGTCCACGCTCGCTGCGCCGAACAATTGCAGTGTCGCCCGGTTCGCTCCGGTGAACTTCCACGATGGCGGTGTCAGCAACATCAGGGCATCGCGCGAACTTTCGAACAACAGCTGATGTTTCAGTGCGATGGCCCGTAGTGCATTCTTCGCTTGCCGTTCGAGTTCGGCCTGCTGTTTCAGCGGCCGAAAAACCAGGAGATAAAGGGCGGGAGAAACTATCGCGGTGAGCGCGACGGGATCGAGGAACAAGAACAGTTTTTCTAGGAACGCATCTTTCGGGATGACGGCCTGGAAGCTGTTGATCAGCGCCATGATCAACAACTCGGACACCAGTACGATAAAACCCACCGCGACCACCACTCCCGCCGGGGTCTTCAAGAGCGCCGACCACTTATTCATATCGCCCTCCGGATTCCGGGCGAAGTTGCTTTCCCGCTCATATCAAGCCCCCCGTTTCATCCGCTACCGGAAGGGTGATGGCAAAGACCGTGCCTTTGCCCGCCTCGCTCTCCACGTTTACCGTGCCGCCATTGGCCTGCGTCAGGTTCTTCACCACCACCAGCCCCAGCCCGATGCCGCGCGCCTTGGTGGTAAACAGCGGCTGGAACAGATTGCCCATCTGCTCCGGCGTCATACCTATGCCGCTGTCCCTTACGCTGACGGTGAGGTTTCCTCCCGACTTGTTTTCAACCGCGCGAATCTCCAGCACACCTCCTTCCGGCATCGCCTCCACGCCGTTGCTGATGAGGTTGCGGAACACCTGATGGATTTGCTGCGGATCCACATGCATCGGCGACAGTGTTTCCGGGATGTCCAGCTTCACGGTGACGGACGCGGGGATGGAAAGTTTGCGCAGCGTCTGCTCGAGCAATTCATGCACGCCGGTCGTCTCGGCGCGCGGCGGCTTGGTGCGCACCGAATCCAGCAGATCCGACACGATGCGCTCGGAACCGACGATCTCATCCTTGATAATTTTCAGGTAATCCTTGACGCTGTCATCCGCATCGGCCAACACCGTCTGCAGGAAATACACCGCGTTGCTCATCACCCCCAGCGGATTGCGCAGCTCGTGCCCCACGCTGCCGGCGACCTGCCCCAGCACCGCCAGCTTCTCCTTGCGCACCAGTGCTTCTTGCGCCTCCAGCAATTGCCGGGTGCGTTCCTGCACCTTGATTTCCAGTTCTTCGTTCAACCTGTGGATTTTTTCCTCCACCTGCTTGCGTTCGGTCACGTCGCGGGCGATCCCCAACGCGCCGGTTGCCGCGCCGCGGCCTAGCGGCGTGATACTGAGGTCGGCATCGAAATATTCGCCGGACTTCCTGGCGATGCGCAGCCTGAAAGACAGCACGGATTGGCCAGCCAGCGTTTTGCGGAAGATGTCGGTGGCGTAGGGCAAATCGTCGGGGTGGATGACGGGCGCGAACGGCTTGCCGATCCATTCCTCGACCCGCCAGCCGGTGACGCGCTCGAAGGACGGGCTGAGGGAACGGAACGTGCCGTCCGGTTCGAGCAGGTAGATGATGTCGTCGGCATATTCGAAGATGCCGCGATAGCGCGCCTCGCTTTCGCGCAACTGCGCTTCCGCGTTCTTGCGCTCTGAAATGTCGCGGAATACGACAACCGCTCCCGTAATGGCGCCGTTGTTCCGTATTGGCGTGCTGACATACTCGACAGGAAAACTGGTGCCGTCCTTCCGCCAGAACACTTCACTCTCGCTACGCCGCACCACGCCGTCCCGCATGGTGGCATAGATCAGGCATTCCTCCGCCGGATAAGGCGTGCCGTCCGCTTTTTCATAGTGCCAAAGACTATGGCTGTTGCGTCCGATCATCTCCTCCACCTCATAACCGAACATCCGCGCGGCGGACGGGTTGACCAAAACGTGACTTCCGTTCGCGTCCATGGTGCATATCCCTTCGCCGGCCGACTCCAGAATCATCGCCAGGTCGCGCTTGAGCCGGTCCATGGCTTCTTCCGCAAGTTTGCGCACGCCCAGCTCCTGTTCCAGCAACCGGTTGGCTTCCTTCAAGGCCACCGTACGCTGGACCACCTCCTCCTCCAGATGTTCCCGGTGTTTTTCCAGCGCCTCGTCCCGCGTCTGGATTTGCGCCAGCATGTCGTTGAAAGCGCCGGCCAGCATGCCCACCTCGTCCTTGCCGTGAACCGGCACTCGCACCGCATAATCCTGCTGGGCGGACACCCTGCGCATCACGCTGGACAAGGTCGTGATGGGATCGACAATGGTCTTTTGCAGCCGGGAAAACAGGAACAGGACTACCGCAAAGACCCCTGCCGCGGCGATAAAGGTGAGCAGGGTGTGGCGCTTGATGTCGGCATAAAGCCCGCGCAGGTCCGACTCCAGATAAACGGTTCCCCAGACCTCACCCTTGAGTACGACCGGTTTCGACACGACCAGTTGGCCGAAATCGAGCAGGGAAGAATTCGACCCGAGGCGGGGGAAAGCGCTGTCCGGATGTCCCGGAACGCGATAGCGTACGAATACTTCGCCTTCCCTGTCGAAAAGCACCGCATCCACGATGTTCGGATTCCCTCTCAGCGTCTGCAGCACCTCCGTCGCCGCATCGTAGTCGCCGAAAATTATGGATGGCGCCGCATTCGCGCCTATCAAGGCGGCATAGATATTCATCTCCGACACCGTCTTGTCCCGCCAATTCACCCAGTCCCGTGCGACCAGGATGATGCTGACGGAAAACAGCGCGAGCGCGGTGGTCAGCAGACCGATCAGCATCAGCTTGTGCCGGATAGGCGCATCGCGGAACGGGATAAACAACCTCACTTTTCCTCCTCCGATTCATGGACCACCCTGGCCAGGCTCAGCAAACGGGAACTGACCCTAAGCCCCGCCCGCCTCACGGCTTCCAAGTTGATCTCGAAGCGCACATTGCTCCCTTCCTGATAGAGGTTCACCATCACGCCCTGTTCGGCATAACCCTCCGTATCGCCCACCGTCAGCACCGGGCTGTTCGCCACGCCTTCCAGAACTTGTCCGAACCGGCTACGCTCGGAAGTGGCGATAAACAACACGCGGCATTTTTTCAGACTGGCCCCGACGTCGACCCGCACGATCTCCCAGCTCAGCTCGCCGATCCGCTTGCCCTGCAACGCATCGAGCGCGCCGCCGAACGGATCTTTCCCCGCGACGCACAGCCTGGCGCTGCCGGACACAGGGGATGCTGCGGGCCATTCGACGAATTTGGCGATGTTGTGGATGAACGCGGCCTTGACCTCGTATTCGGAGGGGGCAGCCCAAGCGCCGCCGCACGACAGCGCCGCGCACAACGCGACCGCGAGACGTTTCGATATGCCCACCATCGCCTAGAACCGGTAGCCCAGCTTGAGCCTGAAACTGCGCCCGTCCAGCGCGATCGCATCGATGGGCGCATGCTCCGGCCGCGCCGGATCGGCATAACGCTTGTCGAGCAGGTTATAGATGCCGGCAGACAATTCCAGACCCCGCGCCAGCTTGCCATGCAACAGGGTCAAATTGGCTACGGTGTAGCCGCCCGTGCTTGCGCCGCCCACGGTCTTGCGCGGACCGGTGTACTGAAGCTCCATGCCGGCACGCAACGCATCGCCCCACACCGGCTGCGAATAATTGAGCTTCACCAGATGGTTGGGCGAATTCTCCAGTTCCATGCCGGTAGTCTGGTCGCGCGTGACCTGCCAGGCATAGCTGGCACGCAATCGCATTTCGTCCGCCCAGGCGCGTTCCGCCTCGAACTCGGCCCCCCTGGTCCGGACCCGTCCGATGTTCTGGAATACCAGCAGGCCGTCCGCGGGGTCGGTGATCTGATTGATGAGATTGCTGATGTCGTTCTGGTAGACCGAAGCGGTCAGGCGGAAGTTGTGTTGCAGCTCGTGTTCGGCGGCGAACTCATAGCTGGTGATTTCTTCCGGCTTGAGATTCGGACTCACCTTCGACGTTACATTGCCATCGTTGTAATACTGTTCGAAGGCGTTGGGAGCGCGGAAGGCCGTGCCATAGAGAAACTTTAACGTCGTCGTTTCCTGCGGACTCCAGATGAGTCCCAATCTGGGGTTAGTCGCTACGCCGACCGTGGAATAGCTGTCGTAACGCAACCCTGCATTGAGCAGTACTCCCTGCATCAGCGTGATCTCGTCCTGGAGATAGATGCCCTCCCGCTGGCTGCTGCGCCTGTCGTCCAGGTAAAGCGCGTAAGGCGCGACATCGAAGTTGCGCTGATCCTGCCGGAAGTTGTCCTGGTATTCCGCCCCCAGCACCAGCTTGTGCCTCTCGAATCGCCCCATCAGCCTGACCTCGGCGCCGCCCCACCTGCCTTCGGTCTCATCCCTGTTCAGGATGACGGGCGGGCCGAAGGGATAGTTGCCCGTAAAGGTGTAACTGCCGTAGAAGGCATGCCCGGCGATGTCCCAGCGTTCATCCAGTTTTCCGTAGTAACCGAGATCGGCGTAGCCCTGTTTATCGATCGTTTCGGCCGCCGGATCGTTGAACACCATGCCGAAGGCGGCGGTGGGAACCTGCTTGGTGCGGCTGGCATAGGCGCCGGTCAGCGTGAAGCCCGCATGGGCCAGCTTGCCGAACAGGCTGTGGTAGCGGTCGCCGTCGAGATTGCTGGCGATGCCGTTGTTCGTGGCGGGCGTGTTGAACTCGGGGAAGAACAGGTCCTGCCCCCGGCTGCGGTAGCGCGATGCCGACAGCAACACTTCCGTGCCGTTCTCGTATCGTTTGCCATAACTCAGACGCTCCTTGTCGCCGCCGAAACTTGCCAGTTCGCCCGCAGCCTCAACGCCATCGAGATCGCCGCCATGTCGCGTGATGACATTGACCACCGCGAAGAAGGCATTGCTGCCGTAGATCGAAGAACCCGGACCGCGCACGATCTCCACCCGTTCGATCAGGTCCACGTCCAGCGGAAACTCCGTGCCTATGGATGCCTGGTCGTAGACCGGGTCGTTGAGCCGGTAGCCGTCCACCGTCAGCAGGATACGGCTGTTGTAGTCGCCCGGCCGGTTGAAGCCGCGCACCCCCACATACTGGTAATTGCGGTCGTAAGTAACGAACAGACCGCGCGCGCTGGCGAGTATATCGGCCAGCGTGCGGTGGCCGTGGTTCCGTATGTCGTCGGCCGTGACAACGGTGACGGTGGCAGGCGCCTCGGTAGTCTTCTGGGTGAATTTGCTGGCGCTGTAGACCTCGACGGCGAGCAGCTCCTCTATGGACAGGCCGGTCAGATCTTGTGCCTCCGGCGCAAGCGAACGGGCTGCGGCCTGCATCGGCAGCGCGGCGCATAGCGCGAGAATCAGCATCGGAAAAACGTAACGGGAAAAATCAGCATTCGTTCTTACCGAAAAATAAGCTCTCATCGCGGCCTCCCTGAATTCGTATCGTTGCCTTGCTCAAACGGTCATGATTTTCTCGGTCGACGACTGCACCGGCAGCCAGACCCGGAAAGTAGCCCCCTTGCCGAGTTCGCTACGCACCTCAATCTTGCCGTGATGTTTCTCGACGATCTTGTAGGAGACCGAGAGACCCAGCCCGGTCCCCAGTCCGACGGGCTTGGTGGTGAAGAACGGATCGAACAGGCGCGGGATGATCTCCGGCGGAATGCCGTAACCGCTGTCGCTGATCTCGACCCACACCCGCTCGCCTTCCGCCCCGGTGCGGATCGTGATCGTGCCGCGCACTTCGATGGCCTGCGCGGCATTGACCAACAGATTCATGAACACCTGATTCAGTTGCGAGGGCAGGCACCAGATGTCCGGCAGGTCGCCGTATTCCTTGACCACCTCGCATTTGTATTTCAGCTCGTTCCATACCACGTTCAACGTCGTGTCCAGTCCGTGATGCACATCCGCCCACACCCACTGTTCATCGACATCGGAACGGGAAAAATCCTTCAGGTCGCGTATGATCTTCTTGATCCGTTCCAGCCCCTGATGCGATTCGGCAATCAGCGACTTGATGTCCTGGCGCAGGAAATTGAAGTCGCTCCTCGTCTTGAACTGGCGCAGCTCGTCCAGCAGCGGATTGTCTTTCCCCTGCACCGCTTCGGCTGCCTCGTACTTATCGATAACGACGAAGATGTCGGCAAGATATTTTTCCAGCGTGCCGAGGTTGGAGTTCACATAACCGACCGGGTTGTTGATCTCGTGCGCCACGCCCGCGGCGAGCAGGCCGATCGCCGCCATCTTTTCGGACTGCAGCAACTGGCTCCTGGCCTGTTCCAGTTGCGTGTTCGCCTCCACAAGCTGAGCATTGACTGCCGTGAGATGCTCGAGTTGCGCGACTATCTGCGCCTCCGCACGCTTGCGCTCGGTGATGTCTTCCTTGATGCCGAGATAATGGGAAGTACGCCCCTCGGCATCGCGCACCGGTGAAAGCAGGATGGACTCGACATATTCGCTGCCGTCCTTGCGCTGGTTGATCAGCTCGCCCTTCCATGTCTCGCCGCGCGTCAGGTGAGCCCACATCTCGTCGTAGGTTGCCGAAGAGGTCTTGCCTGAATGCAGGATGCGAGGATTCTGCCCGATCGCCTCCTCGCGGCTGTAGCCGGTGGCCTTGACGAAGGCCTCGTTGATATATTCGATCCTGGCGTCGAGGTCGGTGATCACGATCGAGCTGGGGCTTTGCTCGACGGCCAGCGACAGTTTGCGCAATTCATCCTCGGCCCGTTTGCGCTTGGCCTCGTGGCCGAAATAGTCCAGCGCGTAGCTGATGTCCGCGGCCATCTCGTCCAGCAGGTCGCGCACATCCTGGTCGAAGGCATTCATTACGTCCGAATACAGATTGAACGCGCCCACGACCCTGCCCTCCCGGTGCAACGGCAATGCGGCCGAGCTGCGCCAGCCCGATGCTGCAGCATGCTCGCGCCAAGAGACGTTACCCGGAGAATTCAGGAAGTCTTGGCTCCAGCATGGCCGGTTCTCGCGTATCGCCGTGCCGGTCGGATCCCAACCATGCTCGCTGTCGGCATCCGCCGATATCTCGATGCCGCGCAGATATTCTTCAGCGGCCTCGCCGCTGCTGGCCTCCGGCTTGACCATTTGCGTAACGGGGTCGAGCAGGCCGATCCAGGCCATGCCGAAACCGCCGAAGCGCACGACGGATTGGCAGATCTGCCCGAACAACTCCGCTTCGCTGGTGCTGCGCACGATGGCCAGGTTGCATTGGCTCAGCGCCTCATACAGCCGGTTCAGACGTTCGATCTTCGCCTCGGCTTGCTTGCGCTCGGTGATGTCGCGAATGATGCCGGTGGCATGCCATTCGCCGTGGAGGCTCATCGCCGAGACCGACAATTCGACCGAAAATTCGCTGCCGTCCTTGCGCCGAGCGGTGAGTTGCCGGGTAGTACCGACGATAGGTCCGCTCCCCGTCTGGGCGAAATGCCGCATCGCCTGTGCCGCCTGTTCGCCGTATTGCGGCGGCATGATCAGTTCGTGCAGGCTGCGGCCGACGGCTTCCGCCGCCGAGTATCCGAACATCTCCTCCGCCTTGCGGTTCCACAGATAGACGTTGCCTGCCGGGTCGATGCAGATGATCGCGTCGTTGGCCGTCTCGGTGATCGCCCGGTTGCGGTCCGCCGCCTCCTTGAGCGCCTCTTCCAGTATCCTGCGCTCGGTCAGATCGACAAACGTGACGATGTTCCTGCTGCCTATCGACGAGAAGGAAACCCGAACATAGCGCTGCGATCCGTCCTTGCAGGTGACCGTGGATTCCATCGGTTCGATGGCGCCATGTTCCCGAACGGCGTTCCCGACCCGCCCCGTCCATTCGTTCCTGACCTCTTCCCGGTATTGCTCGTCCGGATAGGCCTGCCGCCACCATTGGGTTATGTCGGGCACATCGTCGATGGTATAGCCGAACAACTCGGTGAAATGCCGGTTCAGTATGATGACTTTTTCGTCCGCCGCCGTGCCGACATCCACGATCATGGCGATCGGCGAGCGCTCGACCAGCTCCCGTATCTCCTCTTCGCTCTGCCGCAGCGACTTCTCCGCCGCCTTGCGCGCGCGTATGCCCTGCTCCAGCGACAACGCACCCTGCACCGCCGAAGTCAGGCGCTGCAGGTGATCCTTCATCACGTAATCCCTGGCCCCCAGCTTGACCAGTTCGACCGCCTCGATGTCGCCGAGCGCGCCGGTGACCATCACCACGGGAATGTCGGGACGGCTCTGGCGCACGATGTGCAACGCGTCCTTGCCGCTCATGTCGGGCAGGTTGAAATCGGACAGCACCACATCCGGCGCAAACTCGTCCAGCGCCCGGACGAAGGCGTCGCGCGTCTCGACGCGCAGCAAATCGACCTCGTCCCATGCGGTCTCCAGTTCTGCCTGGATCAGTTCGCTGTCGTTCGGGCTGTCCTCTAGGTTGAGGACGCGCAGCTTTCCGTGTTTCACATCCGGCAATGCCATTTCAGACACTCCTGCTCACGCTGCCGAGCGGCGGATGGTTGATGAGCGCCCAGAACACGCCGAGGTCTTTGACCGACTCGACGAAGCTGGGAAAATCGACCGGCTTGACCACATAAGCGTTCACGCCGAGCTGATAGCCCTCATCTACGTCGCGCTCCTCGCGCGAGGATGTCATGATCACCACCGGTATGGTTCTCAGTTCGGGATCTCCCTTGATACGGCGCAGCACTTCCATGCCGTTGATCTTCGGCAGCTTGAGATCGAGCAGGATCACCGCCGGGTTGCCGCACTGGCGCTCCGCATAGTCGCCCTGCCGATACAGATAGTCCAGCGCCTCCTGCCCGTCGCGCACAACCACGACCTCGTTGGCCAGCCTGCATTCGACGAAGGCTTCCAGCGTCATCTCCTCATCGTTCGGGTTGTCCTCGACCAACAGTATCCGTGCCAGTGTCTTCATCTCCGTCTCCCGTTTTCGGCAGCGCGAAATAAAACGTCGCGCCCTCGTTCACCCGACCCTCCGCCCATACTCGTCCGCCATGGCGCTGCACGATGCGCTGCACGTTGGCCAGCCCCACGCCGGTTCCTTCAAACTGCTCCTGCGGGTGCAGCCGCCGGAACAGGCCGAACAGCTTGTCCGCCTGGCGCATGTCGAATCCTACCCCATTGTCCTTCACGTGGCAGACCCATTCGTCCGCAGCGCCCGGAGCGCAGCCGATTTCGATTATCGCGATTTCGCGAGTCCGGGTGAACTTCAGCGCATTGGACAGCAGGTTTTGCAGCACCAGCGCCAGCATGCTGCGCTCCCCGGTCACCTCGGGCAGTGAGCCTATTTTCCATTCGACTTGCCGCCCCTCGGCCTGCGGACGCAGGGTGTCGCGCACCTCGGCCAGCAACAGGTTCAGATTGACCGGAGACTTCCTCAATCCGGTCCGGCCGATGCGCGAAAAGGACAGGATGTCGTCGATGAGTTTACCCATCTGGATTGCGGAGTCGGCGATGACCTCCATGTAATGTTTTCCCTTGTCGTCGATGTCGTCGTAGCAGCGATTTTTCAGCAGTTCGACGAAACCGGCGATGGAGCGCAGCGGTGCGCGCAGGTCGTGCGATACCGAATAGGAGAATGCTTCCAGCTCCTTGTTGGAGGCGGCCAACTGTGCGGTGCGCTCCTGTACGCGCTGTTCCAGTTCTTCGTTGAGCTTGCGGATATTTGCCTCGTACTGTTTGCGCGCGGTGACGTTATCGAAGATGGCCACAAAGTGCTCCGGCTCCGGGCAATAGACCGAAATCTCGAACCATCTGTCCAGCATCTCGACGTACATCTCGAACTGCTCCGGCAGCCCTGTCTGCGCCACCCGCCCATAAATCTCGAACAGTTCCGGGTTGGATTCGCGCATGCCGGAGACGACCTCGGTGGCACGCTTGCCCACCACGTCCTTCAGTCCGCTCAGGGTCTCGAAGGCAGGGTTGACTTCGAGATAGACGAAGTCTTCTGGCACACCCTCGCGATACAGCATCTTGCAATGCACATAGCCTTCCAGCATGTTCTCGAACAGCGAGCGAAAATGCCGTTCGCTCTGCTCGATCGCCGCCATCGTGCGCTCGCGCATCTCCACCCGGTGTGAGTGCTGCTGCTGCCGCCACAGCATCATCATTGCTCCGCTGACCGCGGCGATGGCAGCAAGGGCGATCAGGCTGACCCATAGCACCAAGTCCCGCAGCGGCGCCATCACCTCGTCGCGATCTATCTTGGCGATGATGTGCCACCCCGTCCCCGCGACGGGAAGATGGGCTGCCAGCACCGGCACGTCACGGTAGTCCCGCCCCTGCATCGAGCCGGATTCGCTCCGCCCCGGGGCCAAGGCATCAGCTTGCTCCAATGCCGACGCTGGTACTTTCAGTGTCAGCGCCGTACCTTGGCGATGACGCAGGTCGTTGAGATACATGACGGATTCTCCCTCGTGGCGCACCAGCAGCGTCTCGCCGCTGGCGCTGGCGGTCGGCCAAGTCTGGATCAGCGGGAAGATGAATTGCTGGGCCGTGACACGCAACACGACCACCGCCACCGCCCGCCCGCCTTGCCCATCCGGGACGACCAGCGGCACCGCCCACTCCAGGTGGATATGCCCCTCCTGGTCGCGGTAGATGTCGCGCCGCTGCACTTTCTGGCTGGCGATCACCTGCTGCAACAGATCGGGAAGCACTGGCGCCATTCCCACTTCTGTCCCGGAGGTGAGCAGAAAACGATTGTGGGTGTCCAGCAGCAGTATCCTGTCGTAGTGATAGCTGCTGCGCAGTTGATCGAAACGATTCCGGATAAGTTCGGCCAGTTTCTCATCCTGTTCCCGCCGGGCGAGCCGCGCGGCCAGTTCGGCCAGCTTCTCGTCCCCCGCCAGCACCTCGGCATCCCCCTGACGTTCCAGCAGCCAGTTCTCGATCTGCTCGGCCTTGAGCCTGGCGATGGCTTCCAGGTTGGCGTGGGCCTCACGCTCGATCTGCGGGCCATACAGACCGGCGATGGCAAATCCGATCAGCGGCACCACCAGCACCAGCGCGGCGAATGCCAGCGACAACCTGCCCGTGCCAAGCAGAGGCACGTCGGTTTGCCGAAAAGGCCTGACGCCCCGCGTCCTGAGCAACAGGTAAAGCAGGAAGCTGGTGACCACCACGAACGCCAGTCCCTTTGCCAGTTCGATGCGCACCCACAGAACCGGATCAGCGATGGTCAGCAGATAATCGGAGACGACAATCCACAGCGCGGCGAAGGCCGCATAAAACAACGCCACGCCAACGGGAGTGAGCAGCCTGGACAACAGATATTTACTGAAGATCGCCATCGCGCACCCTTAGTTTCGTTCATCTCGCCGGGAGCGTGTGCGCCTGCGCCCGGTTCATCAATGCGCCTGCTTCAAGCTAGCGGCGGGCGTATCGACATGCGGCGCCGTCCCGAATCAACTCGCCGTCATGCGACCGCGATCAACAGCACGCATGCTAGTGTCTTCATGTCGGCGCTTTCGATTTCGGCAGCGCAAAGTAAAACGTCGCTCCCTCGTCCACCTTACCCTCCGCCCATACCCTTCCGCCGTGACGCTGCACGATGCGCAGCACGTTGGCCAGCCCCACGCCGGTGCCTTCGAATTGTTCCTGCGGATGCAGCCGCTGGAAAAGGCCGAACAGCTTGTCCACATGGCGCATATCGAATCCTACCCCATTGTCCTTCACATAGCAGACCCATTCGTCTGCAGCGCCCCCGGCCTGGCCGATCTCGATCACAGCCACATCGCGCGTCTGGGTGAACTTCAGCGCGTTGGCCAGCAGGTTCTGCAACACCAGCGACAGCATCGCCCGCTCGCCGGTCACCTCGGGCAACGAGCCGATCTTCCATTCGATCCGACGCCCCTCTTCCTGCGGGTGCAGGGTGTTGCGCACCTCGGCCAGCAGCGCGTTCATATCCACGCGCGACAGGCTCATCTCGGCGCGACCGATGCGGGAGAAGGTGAGGATGTCGTCGATCAGCCGCCCCATCTGCACCGCAGCTTCGGAGATCACCTCCATGTAATGCTTGCCCTTGTCGTCGATGGCTTCGTAGTTGTGTTTCTTCAGCAGTTCTACGAAACCGGCGATCGCGCGCAACGGCGCGCGCAGATCGTGCGACACCGAATAGGAGAACGCCTCCAGTTCCTTGTTGACCGTTTCCAGCTTGGCGGTGCGTTCCTGTACGCGCCGCTCCAGCCCGACGTTCAGTTCCCGCAGGCGCCTTTCGTTCTGCTTGCGTTCGGTGATGTCGTCGAACACCGCGACGAAATGATTGACCTTCGGGCTATAGACCGCAATCGCAAACCATAATCCCAATTCTCCGACATAGGTCTCGAAACGCTCCGGCTCGCCGCCCAGCGCAACCCGGCCGTAGATCTCGAACAATTCCGGATTGGACTCCCGTATGCCGGGTATCACCTCGCTGACATTCCTCCCGACCACGTCCTTCAGCCCGGTCAGCTTCTCGAATGCATCGTTCACGTCGAGGTAAGTGAAGTCAACGGCCTTGCCTTCCTCGAAAATCATCCGGCAGTAGGCATAGCCGTCCATCATGTTCTCGAACAGCGAGCGGAAGTGCCTCTCGCTTTCGCGTAGTGCCGCTTCGGCGCGGTGGCGATCGGTCACGTCCCACACCATCGAGATCATCCGATTCTGCTCTGGCAGCGGGATATTGGCCGCGCTGACCACCCTGCGCTCACCGACTCGCGTGGTGAATTCGACGTCGTCCCAATGCATGCGCGCCGGATCGCCGCTGTCGATGTCGGCCATCACCCGCGCCCGTAGCCGTTCGCGCGCCTCCGGATCGAGATACACCTTGTCGAAGAAGTCGACGATTCCCTCCAGGCTGCCCGGCGGCACGCCGTAGATGTCGGCGAATCGGCGACTGACGAACACGAAGCGACCATCGTCCAGGGTATTCACCGCGAAGCCGATCGGCGCGTTCTCCAGCAGCGTCTCGACGAAGGCGTTGCGATCGCGCAACGCCTGTTCGGCGCGCTTGCGTTCGGTAATGTCGTGCGCAAGTGAGATGACCGCAGGTTGTTCGCCGAGCATAAACAGATGCGCATGTATCTCGACCGGAATCCGTCGTCCATCCTTACCCAGATGCACCTGTTCGAAGGTGACGGACTCCCCCGCCCGCAAACGTTCGATGATGGGACGGAGATCGGTATCAGAATCCGGCGCATCCAGTTGCGGAGGCGTCATGCCCAGCAGTTCGTCGCGCGTATAGCCGGTCATCCGGCAGGCCACCTCGTTGACTTCCGTGATCCGGCTCGGCATCCCGTCCGAATGGATTTCGTGGACATAGGCCGCGTCGGCGATGGCGCCGAACAGCGACATGTAACGCGCCTGGCTGTGGCGCAACGACTCCTCGCTTTGCTGCAAGGCCAGCGTCTTGACCTTGCTATCCTCCAGCGCGCTCAGCAGCGCCTGACGCGACTGGTTCGCTTCGGCCAGCAGACGTTCCGTTTCGGCTTGGGCCTCACGGATCGACACCTCCGCCTCGTGACGCTGGGTGACATCGCGGGCGATGCCCAGCACACCGAGCAATTCGCCCTGCGATCCGAACATCGGCATCTTGGTCGTTTCCGCCAGAATGCGCTGGCCGGTGTCGGCAATGGTGAGCCACTCTTCGTTGCTGCTGGGGCCGCCGACCGCGATCGCGGCACGATCCTTGGCACGGAAGAAGTCCGCCAGTTCCCGCGGGACGAAGTCGTAATCGGTCTTGCCGATTATGTCGGCCTCCTTCGCGCCGAAGAAGCGTTCGAAGGCGGAATTGCAGGCGAGATAGACTCCGTCCGGGTCTTTCAGCCAGATCAGGTCGGGGATGGTGGCCACCAGCGTACGCAGGCGCGCTTCGCTCAGCGCAACGCTCGCATGCATCCATTCGCGCTCGACTTCGATACGCGCCAGGAACCGGGCGCCCCATACCACCAAGGTGCTGAGCATGACGATGTAGCCCAGCGCGACCAGCGCCACGCCGAAATCCGGTTCGTACAACCCGTGGCGGTCGCCGAACAGTTTCAACCAGCCGATCAAAATCGGCAGCAACAGGCTGACCGGCAGCAGGCGACGGGCGAGCGCGCCGCCGCTGTCGTGGCGCCTGAGCAGCGCGACCGCACCTCTATCCGGCTGCGAACAAAGCAGGCCGGCCGCGAGCAACAGGAAGGCCAGCGCCGTATGCACGGCCAGTTGCAGGAAGTACCCCAGACCATAGACGTTGTCGGTGTCGTAGAGATAGATCAGGACGGAGGCCAGCGCCGGCAGCGCCGTCAAGATGGCGAGCACTGAAACAAGCTGGCCGCCACGAGCCGTTTTACCCTCGATCAGCAATGCCGAACCGAGCAGCATGAAGCATATGGCGCTCGCCGGTGCCATGCGCCCCGGCGCCAGCGTGCCGATGGCGCCCGCCGGCTCGTGGAAAAGCAATTGGTCTATGCCGAGATCGATGCCGGACAGGTATTCGAACAGCGAAAGTGCGCCGATCAAGACGACGATACCGGCCAGCAGCCGTTCGAACGCGAACCGGAGCGCCCCGAAGCGGGCCGGCTCGCAGGCCTTCAGCCAGAGCGCCAGTCCGCCCAGCGCAAAACCGAGTGCCGTATTGGCCTTCATCGCCACCCAGTGCGGAGAGATGCTTTTCAACTGCGGGATGTCCTGCAGCCAGCCGAATAGCACGAGCGCGCCGATGAAAGCGCCGAGCAGTCCAGCCCCCTTGGCGAGCACCAGCCAGAAGTCGTTGCTGTCCCAATATGCCGGAGGCTTCATGGTGTCCTCGTTGCTATGCCTGTGTTTCGTCCCCGTTCGCCGCGACGCTGGGGTAGCGTGGCGGCAGGCCGCTGCCGGCCAGCAGCTCGTTCACCTCGCGTTTCAGCTCCATGATGCGACTCTCCCTCCCTACCGTCGTTTCATTCCAACGGCGCAGTTCGTCGAGCTGTTCCTTGAGGGTCTGTTCTGCCTGTTTGCGTGCGGTGATGTCCTGCACAATAGCGACATAAGTTGCCGGCGATGCATTGGGCTGGCGCAGCGGCGAAACGGTAAGTTCGACCCAGATGAGATTGCCGTTCTTGTGCAGGAAGCGTTCCTCCACGGAGAACTCCGGCAGTATGCCGACCATAAGCGACTGGAGCTTTTCCTGAACGAGAGGCCAGTCGTCGGGATGGACGAGTGACCGATGGTTAATGCTGTGCATCTCTTCCGGGCTGTATCCCAGAATATCGCAGTACTTGCGATTGACGCGCAGGAACGATCCCGTATCGGCATCCACTTCCGCCACGCCGACAGCAGCCAGATCGAACAGGACGCGGAAGCGTTCGTCGCAGGCATCTTTCAGATGCGCCAGCTCGGCCTCGGTCGCCTTGCGTTGCGCCACCTCCTGTTGCAACTGTGCAACGCCTTCTTCCAGTTGCCGCGTGCCGGGCAGCTTCAGCGCGCGAGGGATCAACGGCCAAATCAGGATTGCAGCGACCAGCGAAACCAGCGCAGTGGCGGCCTTGAGCCATGCATCGAGCCAGTAGTCCGGATGCCAGATCGTCCAAATCCCCATCGCGTGGGTCGCGCCGCAGGCGAAAATGAACACCGAGAACAGCTTGAACATCCAGTTGAAATGGAGGTCACGGCGCTTGCCGACGAAATACAACAGTGCGAACGCGATGGAAAAATAGGACAGCACGATGACGAATTCCGCAATCACGTAAGTCCACAGCAATTCCGGCGTCCACAGATAGCAATGGCCGTGCGGCATGAAGCCGTCGCCGGACAGACTATCCAGTGCATGTGTCGCGAGATCCATGTTGCACTCCTTATATTGAAGAACAACGAGCAAGCTGAATAATTGCGGGGATTATAGCGACTCTCCCTTAAGTCGCTTTCGTATCTTGTTTACGACAACCGTCCGGTTGCACTCGTCTCTAACAAGAGGGGCGATGCAAACCGACAACTACTGACCAGGTCGCGCTTCCTGCCTTGCAGTATCCCCTGCGTCCGTTGGGCGACTCTCGTCCGGCTCAACCGGCTGTATGCGCTGGGCAGCCGTATCCGCCTTGCCCTCCGGCACGACCTGTTGCTCCACCGGCGCCTGCGATGGAAGGCGTGAGCGTTTCGACAAATAATGATCTCTGTTCATGGTCGTTCTTCCGATCCTGTTTTCCGCAGCCGTGGCGTATCCATGTTTCATTAACGGGCAACAAGGAATGCAAAAAAAGATGGAGATGCAGGAGTGTCGACAGTTCGCCGTATCTCTCGAACCGGCAACCCGGCCGGCATCGGATGCACATCCATTAGCCCCGTGGCATTGCGTCCTTGCCTTTCGACAAGTTTGCCCGCCGCTATCTTGTCCCAGCCCACAGGGAATAACAATAGGCCGAAATACCTATATATTTCGGTCTATCTACATCTCTAACACCCTTGCAGGCGAAGCAAGCCCCTGAAACCTCCTGCCATGGCGAATGGCAATTGAAACTTTTGACGCACTTGGTTAGTCTTATGCCCGCAACGACAAGGCCCGCATGCGATAATGCGCGGTATTGACGAGGCCCCTAGCGGGTAAGTTTTTCAACGTTTTCCGGGAGTCCACACATGCAATACCAAACCGCAACGCAAACCGGCACGCTGGCCGCCGAACAGAACAAGGTGCTGCGCAACACCTATATGATGCTGGCGTTGACCATGTTCCCGACCGTGATCGGCGCATCCGTCGGCATGTCCATGAATTTCTCGTTCATGGCCGAAAGCCCGATCATCTCCGCGCTACTGATGTTCGGCGCGATGATGGGCATGATGTTCGCCGTCTCCGCGCTGCGTAACAGCGTTTGGGGCATCGTCGCCCTGCTCGGCTTCACCTTCGTCGCGGGCGTACTCCTCGGCCCTATCCTGCAAGTCGCGCTGCACCTGAAGAACGGCGCAGAACTGGTCGGCATGGCCGCTGGCGGCACCGGCATCATCTTCTTCTCGCTGGCCACCATCGCCACCGTGACCAAGAAAGATTTCAGCTTCATGGGCAAGTTCCTGTTCATCGGACTGATCCTGCTGATCGTTGCTTCGCTGGCAAACATCTTCTTCCAGATCCCCGCGCTGTCGCTGACCATCTCCGCGATTGCCGTGATGATCTTCTCTGCCTACATCCTGTACGACGTGAGCCAGATCGTGCACGGCGGCGAGACCAACTATGTGATGGCGACGCTGGGCCTGTTCCTGAACATCTACAACCTGTTCATAAGCCTGCTGCAACTGCTGATGGCGTTCGCCGGCGAACGCGAATAAGCATCGCTGCATCAACGATAAGGCGGCCTGTTGGCCGCCTTTTGTTTTCATCGAAACGGAATCGAAAATGGAACTGAACACATTCCTGCAACGCCTGAACGACGCACCCGACAGCGTCTGCTTCAACGACACCATCGCGCTGATCGACGCACTGTACGACTTCACCCCGACCGCCTTCGCCAATGGCGCGACGCGCAACGAAGCCGGACAGAACAACGGCTCGTGCAAGCTTTTCTCGTTCGCGAAGCTCAACGGCCTGTCGCAACAGCAGACCCTGACCTGCTTCGGCGACTATTACCGCAAGGACGTGCTCGGCAACCCGGGAGGCACGGACCACCAGAACATACGGAATTTCATCAAGAGCGGATGGGATGGCGTCGAGTTCGATGGGGAAGCGCTGACGCCCAAGTAGGTCGGGTTTGTGCGTGCGTTGTCGGGGCGTTAGCCCCATACAACCACGGCCTACCCCTTGCGGGTGCAACCCGACATCTCCCAGCGTCGGGCTGGCTCTGCATAGCCAATCGACTAGACTGACAAACAGCTTTGCATAGCCATCTGACTAAGTTGGCAAACAACGCCAACCAAGTCATTGGTTAACGTCAGCCAAATCGCTGGTTAAATCCCGACCTACGGCTTGCGCTGCTCCGGTCGCACTCGCGGCGCGAGCAATTCGTCTCCGGCATCCGCATCGATCGAATTTCCCGCCGCATCCTCCATCGGCTGCTCGAAATCGTTCCAGCCGCGCACGCCGGTCTTGAGCGAGACGACATTGGAAAACCCCATCTGCAGCATCATGTCGGCGGCGAGCACCGAACGCTTGCCGGAGCGGCAAATCACCACGATCTCCTGGTCGCGTCCGGCGGCCAGTTCAGGCAATGTCTCGTCGTAGTCCCATTCGCAGGATTGTTCCAGCACACCGCGCGGCACGTTGATCGAACCGGGGATGCGCAGCATCGCGAACTCCGCCGGCTCGCGCACGTCGAGCAGCAGCGGCTTGCTTCCCGATGCGAGCGCACGACTCAGGTCCCATGGCATGATCTCCTTCACGCGCATCAGCGCCTCGGCGACCAGATCGTCGTATCTTTTCATCATTGAACTCCTTGAACAATCGCAGCCCGGATGGAATGAAATCCGAGACTCTCCCGGATTGCGCTGCGCTTCATCCGGGCTACTCTTTCTCGAACACCGCGATGGATTCGACATGCGAAGTCTGCGGGAACATGTTCATCACGCCCGCCGCCTTCAGCCTGTAGCCCTTGGCATGCACCAACACTTCGGCATCGCGAGCCAGAGTCGACGGACTGCAGGAGACATAGACGATACGGCGAGGGGCATTTTCGTCATTGATGGATCTCATCAGTTCGATTGCCCCGTCGCGCGGAGGATCGACCAGCCATTTATCGAAGCGTCCTAGCTTCGCCAGTGCGGCCTCATCCATCTCGAACAGATTCATTGCACGGAATTCGGTATTGCCTGCCAAACCGTTGGATTTGGCATTTTGGCCGGCGCGTTTCACCAGTGCATCGCTGCCTTCTATACCCAATACTTGCGCACCGCTTCTTGCAATCGGCAGCGTAAAATTGCCCAGTCCGCAGAAGAAATCGGCGATGCGTTCGCCCGCCTGCGGAGCCAGCAGACGTAGGGCGCGGCTGACCATCAGGCGATTCATGTCGCTGTTCACCTGGGTGAATTCGGTCGGCGCGAACGGCATGGTGATGCCGAACTCCGGCAGGCTGTAGGAAAGTTGCGGCGCATCCAGCGGGTAAAACGGCGCTACCGTTTCCGGCCCCTTGGTCTGCGTCCAGAACTGCACCTGATGCTTGTCGGCAAACTCCCTGATCAGGGCTTCATCCGACGGTGTGAGCGCATCCAGGATGCGCAGCACCAGCACATCCACATGCTCGCCGACCGCCACTTCGATCTGCGGCAGGATATCGCGCGCGGTGAATTTCTCATTCAACTCGCCCAGCAGCGGCAACAGGCGGGCGATCTTGGGCGTGAGGATTTCGCAATGCTGCATGTCGGCCACATACTTGCCGTTCTTCTCGCGGAAGCCCACCAGCGTCTTGCTCTTCTTCAACACATGGCGCACCGACAAACGTGCGCGCTGACGATAACCCCAAGGTTGTCCGTAGATCGGCGGCAGTATCATTTCAGGTTTGACTTTGCCGATACGCGCCAGATTATCTTCCAGCACGCGCTGCTTGACCGCGACCTGCGCACGCACCTCCAGATGCTGCATCGAGCAACCGCCGCACACGCCGAAATTCGGGCACTTCGGCTGCACACGCATAAAAGTCTGTTTCAGGATTTTGCCGACTTGCGCCTGTTCATAGTTGTTCTTTTTGCGATACGTGGAATAGGTCACGCGCTCGCCTGTCAACGCACCCTCGATAAAAATCACCTTGCCGTCGGCATGCGCGATACCGCGGCCTTCATGGTCGATCGACTCAATGGTTACCACGGGGGCTGTATTCGTTTTTTCGGTCATATCATTCTGTTATTTGAAAAATCTTGTTTCCAGCGCACGTCCGATGCGCCCCAGTCCGGTACGCGACCACACCCAACCCAGCATCACGCCGGTAGCATTCGCCAGCATGTCTGCGTACTCGAAGTAACGGTAGCCGGTCATACCCTGCAACAACTCCACGATCATGCCCAGCGCGATCAGCAAGACTGCGGCGAACAGGCGCTGGGTGCGGCGCACATACACTTGGCAGAACCACAGCATCAGCAGGCAATACGCCAGCGCATGTTCCAGCTTGTCGATGCCCTGGATATGCACCGGTTCCGGCGGGCTAGGGGCGAGCGAAAGATACACGACAGTGGCGACCCACAGCCATCCCAGCGCGAGCCAGGGTTTGCGCAGCTTGTGCATGGTCACTTCCAGGCGGCGAGGTATTCGGCCCAATGCGGTTCGGCGGATTTCGCCAGCGTGCCGCGCACCAGTTCAAGCTCCTGCTCGTAGCGCGCCTTGGTGAATTGGCCGCGCATCAACTGGAAGCGCGCAAACACCAGATACGTGTTCACGACGTCGGTCTCGCAATAGTTGCGAATCTCGGCCAATTGGCCCTGCTGATACGCGTCCCACACCTTGCTGCCGTCCATGCCCAGCTTGCCGGGGAAGCCGATGAGCTTCGCCAGTTCGTCCAGCGGCGCGTTGGCACGGCCGGTGTACATCGCGAGCAGATCCATCAGGTCGAGATGGCGCGAGTGATAGCGGCTAATGTAGTTATTCCACTTGAAGTCCTTGTCATCCTCGCCCTGATCCCAATACCGGGGCGACTGGATGCCGTGAATCAGCCCGCGATAATGCAACACCGGCAAATCGAAGCCGCCCCCGTTCCAGCTCACCAGTTGCGGCGTATATTTCTCGATGCCGTCGAAAAAACGCTTGATGATGCTGCCTTCATCCTCGCCCGGATCGCCCAGCGACCACACCTTGAAGTTGTCGCCCTCGCGCAGCACACAGGAGATCGCAGCAACACGCTGCAAATGATGTTGCAGGAAATCGCTGCCGGTCTTCTGGCGGCGCATCTGGAAGGCCATCTCGGCCACCTCTTTATCGCTGACCGCGCTGTCCACCTCATAGAGCGTGCGCAGCCCGGCGATGTCGGGGATGGTTTCGATGTCGAAGACTAGAGTGGGATTCATTTATGGTCACGCATTGTAAAAATGCCTCTCTCCCACGAATGGGAGAGAGGCAGGAGTAAAAAGATTATTTTTGCGACCAGCCGCCGCCGCTTTCCACCCACCAGCCCGGCTGGGCGCGCTGTATCCAGCGTTGCGCAAAGGTGCTGCGTATCTCGGGCTCCCAGTTGGGTTGGCCGTTGGCATTGGCAATCTCGGCGTAAAGCGCGTTGCGGTCGCGGTTCTCGGCGGCAACCAGCCCGTTCACCGACTGGCGCTGCGACAGCGGCACGGCGCTGGCGTCGCGCAGCGCAATCATGCCGTCGGATGCGATTCCCACCGCGCCGCTGGCATAGTGCGGCGCCAGCTGTGCATGGCGAGCCTGCATGCTCTGCTTGATCGCGTTCACGCCGGGGGTATTCACCTCCAGATCGACTGCACCGGCGTTAAATGCGAACAGCAACACGAACAGGCTAACGGGCATGGCAATTATGCCGCTCCTGTTGATGGAACATGCCATGCCCGTCCCCCTCTCCTCGACTCCTCGCTGCACTCTCCTCTCCCGCAAGCGGGCGAGGAGGCGAACGAATTGCTGCGCAAGTTTCACGTTAACGAGTGATTTCATCATGGCGTTCATTTTGTCTCCTTCACAGCAGGTTCGGTGGCAGCGGGTTTATCGGCCTTCTGTGTCTGCCACACTTCTTCGATGATCTTGTCCGCGGCCTTTTCCGCTGCGGCAGCGGGGAAATAGATGTTGATGGTGACGCAGGCGCCCAGCGCCAAACCTGCGAAAGCTATCCAGAGTTTTTTAGCGAAGCTTGCTGCGCTCGTTTTGGAGAAACTCTCTGCGTTCGTTTTCATCACGGCTCCTTTATTTGACCACGGCCTGCATATTTCCCTGCGTCACGCGCTTCAGGCGGCTGACCAGTTCGTCCCACGAGACGGCGCGATTGTAGCCCATCACGGTGATCGCCGGAATGCCGCCGCCCTTGACGATGGCGTAAGCCCCGCCGCTGCCGTTGTCCACGCCGCCCATATCGCATACGCCGTTGCGCAACGCGCAACGCCAGCCGATGCGGTCGTAGCCGAAATTCTCGAAAAAGCGCAGGTAACTGCGCTGGATCGCGGCCGCCGCGCCCGCTCCGCCCAGCGCGGAAATATTTTGCACCGCCTTTTGACTGATTTTCTTCGGATAGTTTCCGGCGCTGCTGGCGATATGCGCATCGAAACGCGCCGGCTGCCAGTTCTGCAACTCCAGATCGTTCACGTCCACATCGATGCGCCCCTGCATGCTGCCGAAGGAGAAGGTGCGCGTCAGCAAATCGAGATCGAGTTCGCGCATATTGAGATTCCCGTACAGGCGCGGTGCGGGGCCGAACGGATCAGCCAGCCGGAGCCGGCTCGCCACCACCGTGCCGTCGAACAGCTTCAACAGCAACGCGCCTTCCGTACTGATCTCCACCCCGTCATAGCTCACCCGGGGAATACGCCCCGCCAGCGTGCCCAGCATCTTCGGCCAGCCCAATGCCTGACTGAATCGTTCCATCGAAATGCCGCTCAGCGCCGCGCCGAACTGCCAGCGCCAGTCGTCGCCGTCGCGCCGCAGGCGGAAATCTTGCAGCTCCAACTTGCCGTCCAGCAGCGGCAACCCCGCTTGCGCCAAGCCGAACTCCATGCCGCGCATCTGCACCCGCCATTGCGCACCTCCGAACGGCACGCCGAGCAATTCTCCGCCGGCAAAAACGATGTCGGCATGCTGCGCCGCGTCGGGTCTCCACTCGAACGCCGCGTTCACCCCGCGCAATGCGAAGCGCCGCTGCGCATCGCCAATGCCCGCATCGCGCAGGGCGAGGCGCAGCGCTTGCGTCGCGCCATCGCGATAGCGCCAATCCACGTCGGCATGGCCGGACAGCGTCGCTTCCGCCAGTGCGCCGTTGTCGAAAAACGGCCTCGCATAATCGGCGAACAGCCGCTCCAGCGCGAGGTCGTCGCCGCGCACCGAGGCCTCGGCCAGCCGGCCCTGCTTCAAGTCCCAGCGCATGGAGAATTGCATGCTGCCTATCCCCGACAACGCAGCCTCGGCCCGCTCGACCACGAAGCTCGAACCGTCGTAGCTGCCGGACGCGCTCAACTTGCGTGCGCCCGCCCCGCCCAGATATAACGGCTGCCAGAACAATTCGCCGGACTGCCAGTCGAGCGAACCCAGCCAGTCCCACACTCCGGCCTTGCGCGCGGCGACCAGCTTCGCCGTTCCGCGCAACTTCTCCGCCGCATGCAGGCCGGTCGCATCGCCGAATCCGACATCGATCAGTCGCAAGTCTGTATCGAATGAATTCGCGCCCGACGCATCGCCGCCGGCATGCAGCGTTCCATGCAAGGTTCCTTGGGTAAATTGCGGCATATCTGCCGGGATAAACACCGCCAGCGACTTTGCCGGCGCGTTCCGCAACTGCGCCGAGAGCTGCCATACGCCGCTACCAAATCCATAACTGAAATCCAGCACCACGCCTTGCAGCTTGTCCAGACTGCCGCCGCGACAACTCATCCCGACGGTCGATAACTCGAAGCGCGCGCAGCGCAATCTCACGTTGCGCAGCTCGCGCCGCTGCACATGCAATTCGTCGATGCGCAACTCGGCGGAGCCGTCCTGCGGCAAGGCCAGCTCAATGCCGCGCGCAGAAAAATCCGGCGCGGCAATATCGGTGACACTCAGCGAAAGATCGGCAGCATTGACGGAAAAAGATAATGCGGAGAACAGCAAGAACAATTGCACCCGGATGGCGCAGCAGGCGAAGGAACGAAACAGTCTGGACACGGGGCGACCCGCTACTTGCTCTGGGCGCCCCTGTGGAAACGCTGCACGGCGGCGAACAACAGCGCAGTGTCCTGCTGCGTCAGTTCTGGATGGGCCTCGCGTAGCGCCTGGCGGGCATACATCGTCAGCGACTGTCCGCCCCAGCCTTGTGCGGGGTCGAAAAACGGCGCGGTCAGTTTGCAGGCCGATTCGAAAAGCGCGCGAATATGCGGATTCGCTCGCCTGTCCTCGCTGCCCGGCAAATCCGCACCGTCCCTGCGGTCCACATCGCTCAACATAACCATGATTACCTCTGCTGAAATTCAACTCGAAACAGCTGTTTCACCAGCCTCATTCCGCCGGCGTCACCGCCCCCACGCCCCAAACCTGTTCGGCATATTGCCGAATGGAGCGGTCGCTGGAGAACTTGCCCATACGCGCAACATTAAGAATTGCCTGCCGCGACCACTCCTCCGGCTCCCGATACAATGCGGCCACTTTTTTCTGCGTCGCCACATAGCTGGCATAGTCGGCCAGCAAAAAATAATGATCTCCCTGCGACAACAGGCTATCGCGTATCGACTGGTAACGTCCAGGATCCTCCACCGAGAAGAAACCGCCGCCTATCATGTCCAGCGCCTGGCGCAGCTCGAAATCGGCATGATAATACTCCCACGGATTGTAGCCACGCGCGCGCAACTCGGCGACTTCCGGCGTGGTCAGGCCGAATATGAAGATATTATCCTCGCCCACCTCATCGCGTATCTCGACGTTGGCGCCATCCAGCGTGCCTATCGTCAATGCGCCGTTGAGCGCCATCTTCATATTGCCCGTGCCGGAGGCCTCGGTTCCGGCGGTCGATATCTGTTCGGAAAGCTCGCAAGCCGGAATGATCTTCTCCGCGGTGGACACGTCATAATTGGGAATGAACACCACCTTGAGCAAATCCTGCACCGCCGGATCGTGGTTGACGATGCCCGCGACGTCGTTGATCAGCCGGACAATCAGCTTGGCCGTCTGGTAACCGGGCGCGGCCTTGCCGCCGAAAATCACCGTGCGCGGAACGATATCTTCCGTCTGCCCGGCACGGATGCGGTTGTACAGCGTGACGACATGCAGCACGTTCAGCAACTGGCGCTTGTATTCGTGGATGCGCTTGACCTGCACGTCGAACAGCGAATGCGGATCGACACGTATGCCGACCTGCTGCTCGATATATTCGGCCAGACGCAGCTTGTTGGCGTATTTGACCGCACGAAAATCTTTGCGGAACGAAACGTCTTCGGCGAATTCGGCCAATCTGCCGAGTTGTCCGAGATCACGTATGAAACCGCTGCCGATCCGCGATTCGATCAGTTGTGTTAGCAGCGGATTGGCCTGATTAAGCCAGCGGCGCGGCGTGATGCCGTTGGTAACGTTGATGAATTTATCGGGGTAGATGCGATGGAAGTCGGCGAACAGCGTGCTTTTCAGCAGCTCGCTGTGAATCGCCGCAACGCCGTTCACGGTGTGGCTGCCGATCACGGCCAAGTGCGCCATGCGCACGCGCCGCCCATGATCCTCGTCGATGATGGAGACGCGCCGCAGCAAATCGGTTTCGCCGGGGAACAAGTGGTTCACCTGCGCCAGGAAGCGATGATTGATCCCATAGATAATGTCCAGATGGCGCGGCAGCACCTTCTCGAACTTTTCCACCGACCAGGTCTCCAGCGCCTCGGGCATCAGCGTGTGGTTGGTGTAAGCGAATATTTTCGTGACCATCTGCCAGGAAAAATCCCAACCGAGATGATGCACGTCGAGCAACTGGTACATCATCTCTGCAACGGCAATCGCCGGATGAGTGTCGTTGAGCTGGATCGCCACCTTCTCCGGCAACAGGCTCCAGTCGTCATGATCCGAGCGAAAACGGTGCAGGATGTCCTGTATCGACGCGGAAACGAAGAAATATTCCTGCCTCAAACGCAACTCGCGCCCTATCGCCGACGAGTCGTTCGGATAAAGCACCTTGGACAGATTCTCGGTGCTGTTTTTCTCCTCGACCGAGCCGATGTAATCGCCGGCATTGAACGAATCCAGATCGAATTCCCGCGTCGCCTTGGCCGCCCACAGCCGCAGGTTGTTGACGGTCTTGGTCTTATAGCCCGGAATCGGCACATCGTAAGCCATCGCCATCACGATCTCGGGCTCGACCCAGTGATGCTCGGTCTTGCCGCTGGCGGAAGCGAACTGCACCACCTTGCCGTAGAACTTGACCGGATACAAGCGTTCCGGACGCTGGAACTCCCACGGGTTGCCGTAACGCAGCCAGTTGTCCGGATGCTCCACCTGCTGACCGTGTTCGATACGCTGATGAAACATACCGTACTCGTAACGGATGCCGTAGCCCATACCCGGAATGTCGAGCGTCGCCATCGAATCGAGGAAACACGCAGCCAGACGGCCCAAGCCGCCGTTGCCCAGCGCAGCATCGGTCTCCATCTCCGCAACCGTCTCGAGATCCTGACCGAAAGCCTGCAACCCGCCGCGCATCGGCTCATCGATACCCAGATTGAGCGCGGCGTTCGACAGCATGCGCCCGATCAAAAATTCCATCGACAGGTAATACAGCCGCTTCGGATCCTGCTCATAGTAATTGTCAACCGTACGCACCCAGCGCTCGATCAAATGGTCGCGCACCGTATGGGTCGTCGTGTCGTGCCAATCGCGACCGGTCGCAGCCTTGCTGCCCTTGCCGACGGTATAAAGCAGATGACTGATCAGCGAATGCTCGATCGTGCTCTGCTCGGAACGCATCAGGTACTTTCTCGGCGATTTCTTCTGTGGAGTGTCCATGATTTACTTTCATATGTTTCAGCCATTGCAACGAACGATGCAGCAACTAACCGCCAGAACACCCGAAAGAGCCGGTGACGTCGGACAAATTCACACCAATTTTATTCTTATATTCACCTCGCGACACGGCTTTATTAATCGCACACCGTTTTGGAATGACCTCCGCCGGCATCTGAAAATGGCGCGAAGCAACGCACAAGGAAGTCAGGGGAAACAAAAAAGCCCCGCATCGCTGCGAGGCTTGATTATATTGGTGCCGCTTGTCGGATTCGAACTGACGACCTACCGCTTACAAGGCGGTTGCTCTACCAACTGAGCTAAAGCGGCTTGGGGAAAAACTGGCTTGAAATCTTGTGAGTGGTGGGTCGTGCGTGATTCGAACACGCGACCAACGGATTAAAAGTCCGCTGCTCTACCGGCTGAGCTAACGACCCTCACTGCAAGGAGCGCGAATTATACAGACTCCGCCCGAACCGTCAACGACGAACCCTATTCAAAAAACAAAAAAGCTCGCATTTCTGCGAGCTTTTTTGTTTTGTTGGTGGGTCGTGCGGGGATCGAACCTGCGACAAACGGATTAAGAGTCCGCTGCTCTACCAGCTGAGCTAACGACCCGTGTAGAGGCGCGCATTGTAGTGGCGCGACGAAAATTGTCAAGAAATTCGTTGATTCAATCCGAGCGAGTACACAAATCGCTTCGTGGCAATACTCTGTTACGCGCTGCAATACAGTGTTGGATCGACGATGCCGGCGGCGGCAAATCCGGCACGGCGCAGACGGCAGGAGTCGCACACGCCGCAGGCGCGACCTTCCTCGTCGGCCTGGTAGCAGGACACGGTCTGCGCATAGTCCACGCCGAGCGCGGTTCCCTGCTGGACGATCTCGGCCTTGGACAGGTGCAGCAGCGGCGCATGCACGGTCAGCGCGCGCCCCTCGACGGCGGCCTTGGTGGCGAGGTTGGCCATGCGCTCGAAGGCTTCGATAAAGGCCGGGCGGCAATCCGGATAACCGGAATAATCGACCGCATTCACGCCGATGAAGATGTCCTGCGACTGCAACACTTCCGCCCAGGCAAGCGCCAGCGACAGCATGATGGTGTTGCGCGCGGGCACGTAGGTCGTGGGGATGCCCTCGCCGGGCTGCTGCGGCACGGCGATGTTGCTGTCGGTCAGCGCAGAACCGCCGAAGCCGGTCAGGTCGATGTTGACGACGCGGTGTTCCTTCGCCCCCAGCATCTTAGCGACGCGATCGGCGGCTTCGAGTTCGGAATGGTGGCGCTGGCCGTAATCCACGCTCAGCGCGTAGCACTCATAACCCTGCGCACGCGCCATCGCCAGCACCGTGGCCGAATCCAGTCCACCCGAGAGCAACACCACCGCATTCTTCTTCGTCATCGTCCCGCCTCGTCCGGCCAGAGTATTTTGTGCAACTGCAGCTGCATGCGCACCGGCAGGCGGTCGCGCAATATCCATTCGGCCAGTTGCGTCGCATCCAGCGAGCCGTGCGCCGGAGAGAAGGTCACTTCACACTTCTCCGCGAGGTCGTGCTGCGCGATGACCTGTTTTGCCCATGCGTAATCGCCCTCGCCGCACAGCACGAACTTGATCTCGTCGTGTTGCGTCAGCAGCGGCAGATTGTCCCAGCGGTTCTTCGACTCTTCACCCGAGGCCGGAGTCTTGATGTCCAGCACGCGCATCACTCGCGCATCGACGCCGCCGATATCCAGTGCGCCGCCGGTTTCCAGCGACACTTCGTAGCCGGCATCGCACAGCGCGGCCAGCAGCGTCAGGCAGCTCTTCTGCGCCAGCGGCTCGCCGCCAGTGACGCAGACGTAGCGCGGCGCATAGCCGGCGACCTGTTCGAGAATGTCGGCGATGCTCATGTTTTGCCCGCCGCTGAAGGCGTAGCTGGTGTCGCAGTAGGTGCAGCGCAGCGGACAGCCGGTCAGGCGGACGAAAACGGTCGGCAAACCAATACGACGCGTCTCGCCCTGCAACGAGAAGAATATTTCGCTGATGCGCAACTGCGCGTCAAGGTTGGCTTGAGACATGGGGAATTACTTGGCGGCAGCGAGCTGTTTTTTCGCCTTGGCGGCGGCTTCGCTATCCGGATATTTTGTGATTAGCAACTTGAGCGTTTTTTTCGCGAGATCTTCCTGCTTGAGTACGCTCTGGCATTCGGCGATGTTGAGCAGCACATCGGCATCCCTGACGTAGGCCGGATAATCCTTGCGCAGATTGCGGTAAGTCTCCAGCGCCGCTTTGTAATTTTTCATCGCGAGCTGGGCATCGCCCAGCCAGTAATACGCATTCGGCGCATGCACCGAGGCGGGATATTTTCCGGAAAACTCCTGGAACGCTTTGATCGCATTCAGGTGGTCGCCTGTCTTGAACAAGGCATAGGCGGCTTCGTAGGCGCGATTTTCCTGCGCCGGATCGTTCGGGTCTGACGCAGCCGCCGCTTCGCTTGCAGCGGCGGCGGCCTGCTTCTCGTTATCCGCGGATTCGATTTGACGCAATCGCGTATCCAAATCCACGTAAAAATCCTTTTCGCGTTTCTCGGCATCCTGCAAGCCGCGCGACAATTCTTCGTTCTGGCCACGCAATTTGCGCAGCTCGGCATTCAGCGTTTCTATCTGGGACTGCAAATCGAGCATGGATTTGATCTGCTGCTCGGCGGCAGCTTCCAGCTTGAGCGCACGCTCCTCAAGTTGCTGGATCTGCTTGCGCGCCTCGTCGTCCGAGAACAACCCCGCCTGCGCGGGAGCGGCAAAACACAGAGCCAGCAACAGGAGAATGCGTTGCTTCATGTTACTTCGCGTACTTGATGTCGGTGCGACGGTTCTGCGACCAGGAAGCCTCTTCGTGGCCGGAAGCTACAGGCTTCTCTTCGCCGTAGCTGACGCTTTCCATCTGGCCGGACTTCGCGCCGCCCAGTTCCAGCATCTTCTTCACGCCGTCGGCGCGACGCTGGCCGAGGCCCAGGTTGTACTCGTTGCTGCCGCGCTCGTCGCAATTGCCTTCCAGACGCACCTTGCGGTTCGGATTGGAAGCCAGGTACTTGCCGTGCGCCTGCACCACCGGTTTGTCGGCATCCTGCACCGCATCGACGTCGAACGGGTAATACACGCTGCGCTTGGCCAGGATGCTGGCCGGATCGTTCAGCGGGTCGCCCGCAACCGGCGTAACCGGTGCAATAGCGGTCTTGGGCGCTGGGGTGGTGGCCTTGGCACCGGAATCGACAGGAGCAGCAGTTGTTTCAGCGGGCTTGTTGCTGGCGCAAGCGGCAAGCAGGTTCACCAATACGAGACTGATAACGAGTTTTTTCATGGTGCATCTCCTTTACTTTTGTTATTTAAGGATTCGGCCCCCAGACCGGCTCGCGGGCATCGCCGCTTTGCGTGAACATATGCTGCTTGACACGTCCGTCGCTGGAAACGGTCGCCAATATACCACGCCCGCGCGCCTCGCTGGCAAACAGGACCAGCTTGCCGTTGGGTGCAAAACTGGGCTTTTTCTCCCAGCCGCCCTCGGTCAGCAGCTCCATTTGCCCGGTCTGAAAATCCTGCAGTGCGATGTAGAATTTCCCGTTGTTGCGATGGGCGAACACGAAGCCGCTGCCGTCCGGACTGTGGCGCGGCGAATAGTTGGCGCCTTCGCCGAAGGTCATGCGCTGCTCGGGCCCGCCCTCGACCGGCATGCGGTAGATCTGCGCGCTGCCGCCGCGGTCCGAGGTGAACAGCAGGGATTGCCCGTCCGGCGAGAAATGCGGCTCGGTGTCGATCGCGCCGCTGAAGGTGATGCGCCGCAGATTGCTGCCGTCGGGGCGCACCAGGTAGATCTGCGAGCTGCCGTCGCGCGTCAGCACGATCGCCATCTGCTTGCCGTCAGGCGACCAGGCCGGCGCGCTGTTGCTGCCGCGGAAGTCGGCCAGCACCTTGCGCTGGTTGGTGTACAGCGACTGCACGAACACCACCGCATGGCCGGTTTCGAAACTCACGTACGCAAGATGGCTGCCGTCCGGCGACCACGACGGCGACATGATGGGTTCGTTCTGCGCCAGCACGACCTGCTCGTTGTAACCGTCGCTGTCCGCGACGATCAGCCGAAAATTCTGACCCCGGCGATTCACATAAGCGATGCGCGAACCGAACACGCCCTTGTCGCCGGTCATCTTCTCGTAGATCAGGTCGGCGATGCGGTGGCCGATCGCGCGCGCCTGCCCGTCGTGCGCCGACACCGCCTGCGCAATAAGCTCGGACTGCTTGACCACGTCGAACAGGCGGAAGCGCGCCTCGATACGGCCGCTGGGCAGCACCGTCACATTGCCGATTGCCAGCCCATCCGCGCCGCGCACCTGCCAGTCCGCGTAGCTGACCTGCGACGGCTCGGTCAGGAACTTGCCCGCGAGATCGACCATCCTGAACAGGCCGCTGCGCATCAAATCGCCCACCACGACCTCGTGTATGGTCTGCGACAGTTTCGCGTCGCCGCCCATCGGCACGATGGCCACCGGAATCTGCTTCTCGCCCGCGCCGATGATTTCGATATCCAGCACGGCGGATGCGACGGAAGCCTGAATCAGCAACAGCAAACCGGCGATGATTTGTATGACACGCATAACGATTACTCCTTCGGCCTGAACACCAGGCGCAACTCACGGAAACGATTGAACAACGCCGCATCCGGCGGCAACGGCAGCGGCTGCGCCTTGAGGATCGCGCGTTCCACGGCATTGTCGTAAGCCGCATGGCCACTGGATTTCAGCAAGCGCGGATTCAGCACCGATCCGCCCGGCAGCACCGTCACCAAAAACTCGGCGCGTGCATCGTCCGGTACATCCGGCGGCATCACGACCTTGCCCTTGATCTTGCCCTTGATCTTGGCGACATATTCGTCAACCACCCGGCCAGTTGCCGCGGCGCGCTCCGCCCGTTCCGCCTGTTCGCGCAACGCGGCCTCGTCGACCGGCGGTGCAACCGGCTTGGCCTCGACTTTTTTCTCCTGCGGCTTGGCCTTCTTGTCCGGAATCGCAATCTCCGGCTCAGGCTGGCTTTCCGGCTTCGGCGGCTCGACCGCTTCGACCGGCGGCTCCTCGACCTTGGGCGGCGCGGCAGGTGCGCTCGGGATGCTGTCCCACAGCTCCACGCTCATCGTCGCAGGAGGTTCGGTCTGCCAGGAAAATCCGAAATACAGCAGCGCGAAAAAAGCGCCATGCACCGCAACGGCGAGCAGTCCCGCGGGCAGCCTATAGGGCTCGTGTCCATAGGGATTTGGATAGACCGCTGCGCTCATTTCTTCGCTTGCGTCAGCAGGCCGACCTTCTTGATCTGTTGCTGCCGCAGCACGTCCATCACGTTGATGACTTCCTCGTAGCGCACGCTCTTGTCGGCGGAGATCACCACCGGCTGATCGGCGAACTCGCCCTCTCGCCCTTTCAGGATCGCAACCAGTTCGTCGCGCGTCACGCGGCTCTCCTTGCCGCCGCGCGCATGGTCGCGCAAGGCCAGCGAGTTGTCTTTCTTGATGACGACTTCCAGCGGCGAAACCGGCGGCGCCAGCGACTCGCCGACCTGCGGCAGATCGATCTGTCCGGGATTCATCATCGGCGCAGTGACCATGAAGATCACCAGCAGCACCAGCATCACGTCGATGTAGGGCACGACGTTGATCTCGTTCATCAAGCGGCGGGAAGTGCGGCGATTGGAATTCACGATGGCCTCGCGCGCTTAGGGCTGGCGTTGCAGCACGTTTGAAAACTCTTCGGTAAAGCTCTCGAAGCGCGTCGCCAGACGATTGATGTCATGCGCATAGCGATTGTAGGCAACCACGGCGGGGATCGCCGCGAACAGGCCCATCGCCGTTGCCACCAGCGCCTCGGCGATGCCGGGGGCCACATGCGCCAGCGTCGCCTGACCGACATTGGACAGGCCGCGGAACGCGTTCATGATGCCCCACACCGTACCGAACAGGCCGACATAGGGGCTGACCGAACCGACCGAGGCGAGGAAGGCCAAATGCGATTCCAATCTGTCCATCTCGCGCTGATAGGTCGCGCGCATCGCGCGGCGCGTGCCGTCCATCACCGCGCTGGAGTCCATGCCATGCTGCTTCTTCAATTTCGCGAACTCGGCGAAGCCGGCCGCGAAAATGCGTTCCAGCGCCCCCTGACCGCCGCGCGTGCTCTTCGCCCCCTGATACAAGTGGTTCAGGTCCGGATTGCGCCAGAACGCATCCTCGAACTCCTCGGTCATCCTGACCTCGGCCCGGATCGCGAACAACTTGAGGAAGATGTACCACCACGACATCAACGACACCAGCAGCAACAAACCCATCACCAGTTGCACCAGCACGCTGGCGTTGGCGATCAAATGAATAAAAGACAAATCCTGCGTTACTTCCATGATAATTCCCTTGGCATTGCAATTCCTTCTCGTTCAACCCCAATAATCCATCAGGCCGTCATTCCGGCGAAGGCCAGAATCCAGCGATTTGAAACATACTGCGAAGCAGACAAATCAAGCCGCTGGCGGCAAGTTTCGGGGTGCGGCCCCACCCCAAGATATTGTCCCACTTGCGTGGGGATTTATGAATCGACTGGATTCCGGCCTTCGCCGGAATGACCGTCTTTTCCAATAACCTATCCGGGTTCAAATCTTCCAATGCTTGCTCAACACCACCGGTATGCTGACCGGCTTGAAACTCTCCGCACCGACACAGACCAGATGCACCTCGCCCTCGGTCAGCAACTCGTCGCCGCGCATCACGGTCTGCGCCAGCGTGATGCGGCTGCGGCCGACTTCCTTGAGCTGCGCAGTCACATTCAGCATGTCGTCGAGCAGCGCGGGCCGAAGATAGTTCAACTCCAGTTTGCGCACGACGAACATCACACCCAACTCCGTCATCAGCCCGGCGTTGCTGTAGCCGAACGTGCGCAGCCACTCGGTGCGCGCCCGCTCCATAAAGTTCACATAGTTCGCGTGATACACCACCCCGCCCGCGTCGGTGTCCTGGTAATACACACGCGTCGGCAGCGAAAAGACCTTGTGCCTACTCATCCAGCAAATCCCCCATCACCGGGTTGCTCGCTACCGCCAGCCCAAAGTGGCGATAAGCATTCGCGGTCGCCATGCGTCCGCGCGGCGTGCGTTGCAGATAGCCTTGCTGGATCAAATAGGGCTCCAGCACGTCCTCAATGGTGTCGCGCTCTTCGCCGATAGCGGCGGCAAGGTTGTCCACGCCGACCGGCCCGCCCATGAACTTCTCGATCACGGTGAGCAGCAGCTTGCGGTCCATCAGGTCCAGCCCGCGCGTGTCCACGTCCAGCATAGTCAGCGCGGCATCGGCCACTTCGCGGCTCGCATCGCCACCCGCCTTCACGTCGGCGAAATCGCGCACGCGGCGCAGCAACCGGTTCGCGATGCGCGGCGTGCCGCGCGAACGCTTGGCGATTTCCAGCGCGCCGTCTTGCGACAAATTCATCTCCAGCAAACCGGACGAGCGCATCACGATGCGCTGCAATTCTTCCGGCGTATAGAACTCCAATCGCGCGACGATGCCGAAGCGGTCGCGTAGCGGGTTGGTCAGCATGCCCGCGCGCGTTGTAGCACCCACCAGCGTGAACGGCGGCAAGTCCAGCTTCACCGAACGCGCCGCCGGGCCTTCGCCTATCATGATGTCGATCTGGTAGTCCTCCAGCGCCGGATACAGAATTTCTTCAACGACCGGCGACAAACGGTGGATTTCGTCGATGAACAGCACGTCGTGCGGTTCGAGATTGGTCAGCAAGGCAGCGAGGTCGCCCGCGCGCTCCAGCACCGGGCCGGAGGTGTGGCGAATATTCACGCCCATCTCGCGCGCGATGATCTGCGCCAGCGTGGTCTTACCCAAGCCCGGCGGGCCGAACAGCAGCACATGATCCAGCGGCTCGCCGCGCCGCTTGGCCGCCTCGATGAATATCTCCAGTTGCCCGCGTATCTTCTCTTGCCCTACGTATTCGTCGAGCTGCTTCGGACGTAACGCGCGCTCCAATGCCTCTTCCTGACGCGAGGCGGGAGCGGCGGAAATGATGCGGGGCGCGGCGGAAAGGTCGTCGTTGTGGATCATGCTTGAAATCGGGTTAGTTGCTTGAAATCTTCGTATGCAGTTTCATTTGTACGCATTCACACGCAAGGCGATTGTTAATTACGATTGATACAGCCTGCCCTATTCACAAACGACCGCCGACTCGCCCCAACCAATACCCGGAACGCCGGCGATGGTGCGCAACAGCAAGTATCTGTACAACGCCGTCTACTACACGATACAGCACATTAAAAGGGAAACGCTGCAATCCCGCTTTGCGTATATCCGGCGGGCAGTCCAATGGGTAACTCAGCGGCGCGGCGCATACTCGCACCAGAGTCGCCTCGAACTCGACAATGTAATCCGCACCCAGCCCGGAAAGACGACTTTCATAGAAGGCAATGCTATCCAAATGCTCGTCCGCTGCAGCAGGATGGAACTGATAACTCATCGCAGCAGTTTTTGTGCAGCGGCACGCACCGCATCGGCGGAAACCAACGTGGCAAGGCCGCTATCCAGATCATCCGCACGACGCTTCGCTTCGTTGCGCCATTCTGCGGCAATTTCGCTTTCCCCTTGCATTTCCAGACTAAGCAACAACTTGTGCGCCAGTTCCGCCCGTTGCTGTTCAGGCAAATGCAAAGCAGCATCTTCAATAGTGTCGATAGTCATAGCCTTGTCCCTTCAATTACCCCAACGGGCATAGAAACCCGCTCCTGTTAATGAAACCCCTCATGCCCATTTGCGCGAATTCCGATTTTGAGGATGGGCAATCCGCCAGAATTATGCCGCAATTTTCCGCCCAAGTTCGCGCACGAGATTCGCGGAACAGGCGGGCAAACGCCCGCCACATCTCCCGGATGGCGCCCCCCCTCCCTACGCATCCTCATCCTTCGGCAACGGCGCCAGCAATGCAGCGATGTCGGCTTCGCCGAATTTCACCAGACCGCTCGCGTCCTCGGACAGGATGCCGGCGGCGAGTTCGGCCTTCCTCTCCTGCAAGCCCAGGATTTTTTCTTCGATGCTGCCGGCCACGACCAGTTTGTAGACGAAGACGTTCTTGGTCTGGCCCAGACGGTGGGCGCGGTCCGTGGCTTGATTCTCCACCGCGGGGTTCCACCAGGGGTCGTAATGGATCACGGTGTCGGCGGTGGTCAGGTTCAGGCCCACGCCGCCCGCCTTCAGGCTGATGAGGAAGATCGGCACTTCGCCATCCTGGAAGCGGCCCACCACTTCTTCGCGGTTTTTCGTGTCGCCGGTGAGTTTGACGTAGTCCAGTTTCTCGCTCGCCAGCTCTTCCTCGATCAGTTCGAGCATGGAGGTGAATTGCGAGAACACCAGGATGCGCCTGCCTTCGCTGACCAGTTCGGGCAGCATTTCCATCAGCAGGTCGAGCTTGGCGCGCTCCTTCACCTTCTTGGCCGCGGTCAATTTCAGCAGGCGCGGATCGCAGCACACCTGGCGCAGTTTTAGCAGCGCGTCGAGGATGACGATGTGGCTGCGCGCGAAACCCTTGTCGGCGATTTCTTCGCGCACGCGCTGGTCCATCGCGATGCGCACCGTTTCGTACAGGTCGCGCTGCGCGCCTTCCAGTTCGACGCTGCGCACGATCAGGGTCTTGGCGGGCAATTCCTTGGCGACATCTTCCTTGCGCCTCCGCAAGATGAACGGTTTGACGCGCTTGGCCAGCAGGTCGCGGCGCAATACGTTGCCGTGCTTTTCGATGGGTGTGCGCCAGGTTTTGGTGAAGCCTTTGGAGTCGCCCAGCAATCCCGGCAGCAGGAAATCGAACTGCGCCCACAACTCGCCCAGATGATTTTCCAGCGGCGTGCCGGTGAGGCACAAACGGTGTCGCGCACGGAGCTTGCGCACCACTTGCGCGGCCTGGCTGGAGACGTTTTTCACCGTCTGCGCCTCGTCCAGAATCAGCAGATGGTATTCGTGCTCGGACAGCGCCTCTTCGTCGCGCCACAGCAGAGGATAGGTGGTGAGGATGACATCGTGCTTCGCGATGGACGGGAAGTGCTCGGATCTTTCCTTGCCGTGCAGCGACAGCAGTTTGAGTTGCGGGGCGAAGCGTTCCGCCTCGCGCTTCCAGTTGAAGATCAGCGAGGTCGGCAGCACCACCAGCGAGGGCTTATCCATGCGCCCACTCTGTTTTTCCAGCAGCAGGTGCGCGAGCGTCTGCGCGGTCTTGCCCAGCCCCATATCGTCGGCCAGTATCCCGGCCAGCTCCTGTTCGCGCAGGTATTGCAGCCAGGACAGCCCTTCCAGCTGGTAGGGGCGCAGTTGCATCGCGAAGCCCTTGGGTGCTGCGACCGCCTTGATGCCCGAGGTATTCTTGAGTTTGTTGGCGAGATTCGCCACGGCGTCCATGCCCTTGAACTGCCAGCGTTCCATGCTCGCCAGTTCGTTGATGCGGCCCACGTCGTAACGGGACAGGCGAATGTTGTCGCCGCCCATCTTGCCGTCGAACAATTCGATCAGCGTGCGCGCCAGCGGCTTGATGCGCCCGGCGGGAACATGCACCCTGCCGCCCTGTTCGAGCTGCAACTCGACGGCTTCGTCGTCCTTCATTCTCTCCAGGCGGATCGCATCCAGCCAGCGCTCGTCGACCTTGAACAACTCGTGCAACAGCGGGGCCAGCGGCAGCCGCTGCCCGTTGACCACGATGCCCATGTTCAGGCTGAACCAGCCGCTTTCCGCTTCTTCGAAATCGGCTTCCCATGCCTCGACTTCGAGCAGGTGGTGGCGGAAGCCTTGCGGGATCGCGACCTCCCAACCCGCCGCCCGCATCTGCGGCACGGTTTGCTGCATGAACGAGGTCCAGGCATCCTCGCTGCTCAACGCATAAATCGGCCGATCGAGTATGTCGCCGGGCAAACCGAAACTGGGCATCTGCTCGAAACCGTATTCGGCAAGCGACTTAAGGAAGCGGGCCTCGGCTTTCTGGTCGCGCGTCACGCGCACGGTCTCGCCATTTTTCAGCGAGACAAATTCGCCCGGATGATCCGGCTTCAACACCGCGTCTCCATAACGGAATTTGATCCGCGCAATATCCAGCTCCTGAGCGCCTGCCTTATAGCCGCGAAAACGCCCCATCCACGATAGCCAGACCGTATCCAGCGACAGCATGGGCGTCAGCGGCGCGGCAATGGAACGCAATCTCGCCGTGCTGGGCGGAGGCAGGTCGGGCACCATTTCGCGCAGCACTTCGGCCACCACCGGCACGTCGATTTCCTGCAGCGGCGGCATGGTCAGCAATTGCGCGATCTGCGCGGGCGTTTGCACCAGCTTCAGCAGGCCGATCTCGCCGGTATCGCCATCCACATACCAGGTGGCATCCGGCATCGGCAGCACTTCCACCGCGTCGCCGCTACGAATAATCCTCGGCGTCATCCGCCCCGACTCGTCCGCGCCCCAATCCAGCCGCGCATCGCGCACCTCGCCCTGCCTGAGCGGAACCGGCACGCCCAGATGCCTGCCGCCCGCGGGCCTCGTCATCAGGCACAGCCGCCCGGTTGCCAGCAAACGCGTCAGAATTTCGCTGCCCTGATCACCCTCCACCATGAAACCGTCGTATCGATCGCGCTGCTTCCACAACAGCCGGAAGATAGACAAGTCTTCATCCGAGACGAACTGCGGAGGCTTGATCATCGCGCGTTCCACGTTGGACCACTCTTCCAGCCCGCTCAGGAAATTCCCGTCCGCATCCACCTTGCCTTTGAACAGGGCGATGACATAACCGCCGGTGTAGAGCGATCTCATCAGCGCATAACGCAAGCGCTCCGGGCGCACGACCGGCTTGGCTTTCTTCTTCGGCGGCGTCTTGACCGCTTTCTTGAAAGTTTCGACCCACTCCAGCACTGCCTGATTCACAGCGGGCGCACGTTCGCGCGGCAACGACAAGGCCGACAGCAAGACGGCTGCGGTGTGCTTGCATTTGAAGCCCACCGGACAAGTGCACAGCGGCTCGATATCGAGCTTGCCCGCATCGTTCAAATCGAAAAATATTTCCACATGGTAAGGCTGGCGCGCAGTGCCCTTGACCTGGGCGGCGATCACCTCATCGTCGATTTCGAGATGCTCGATCGAATTCAGGTATGCCTTGGCTTTATGCAACTCTTGCGCGCTGTACCAGCGCGTGACATCGGAAAGCGTGTAAGAAAGAGAAAGAGACATGGCAGAAAATTAGACGGCGTTTGCGCCGAAATGAATAGTAGCGCGGACCAACAGGGCGCGCAGGTTAACACGGGATAAAGCGGGAAGGCAGTTGCCCCAGCCTCCTATCCCTTGGACAGCAACTTGAGCGCCTGACGGATGCCGCCCGAGACATCGACATCCTTGGGTAACTGCTTCGCCGCCCAGTCGGCCTCCTTCTCGCTGTAGCCCAGCGCGATCAGCGCATTGGCGATGTCGTTGTCGGCGGAGGCAGAGACGCTGGACGCCGCGCCGCCAGAAAGCGCAGCGGCGACGAACTTGCCCTGCAACTCCAGCAGCAGGCGTTCGGCGGTCTTCTTGCCGACGCCGGGGATCTTGGTCAACCGCCCGGCCTCCTTGCTCGCCACCGCCTGCGCCAACTCCGCCAGGCTCAGGCCGGACAGCACCGACAGCGCGAGCTTCGGTCCGACGCCGCTGATTTTCAGCAACTGGCGGAACGCGACGCGCTCTTCCTGCGTGGCGAAACCGTACAGCAGCTGCGCGTCCTCGCGCACGACGAAATGCGTATGCAGCACCACCTTCTCGCCCAACGCCGGCAGGTTGTAGAACGTGCTCATCGGCACGTCCAATTCGTAGCCCACGCCCTGCACGTCCAGCAGGATTTGCGGCGGGTTCTTTTCCAGCAATATTCCGGTTAAACGACCGATCATTTTCTTATCCCAAGATTAAAGCGAGCGACAGCAGCGCCCCATGCGCCATCATCGCGGCGATGGTCAGCTTGATCGCATCGCCCAGTTGTTTCGGTTCTGCGGCATGGCGCAGCAGCTGTCGCGCCGCCTTGACGCTCAACGGCAGCGCCAACAATGCTGCCAGCGCGAGCAGCGGCAGCCAACCCAGCGCCACCGCAGTAAGCAGCCAGACATAAGCCGATGCCACGATCAGCACATAACCCCAGCGCGCATGATTTACGTCCAGCCGCGCGACCCAGTGCAGCTTGCCTGCGGCGGTGTCCGCACGGCGGTCGGGAAACTGGTTGATGTACAGAAGGTTGGTTACCAGTAGCGCGTAGGACAGGCCCGCGATCAGCGGGGCGACGGAGAAACCCTTGCGCTGCACGAAGTCGGTGCCGACGGTGACCAGCAGGAAGCCCGCCGCGACGCACAGTTCGCCGAGTCCGCGGCTGTTCAGCTTGAACGGCGTCGCGGAATAGGCCCAGCCGATGAACAGTCCGGCCAGCCCGATATAGAACAGTTGCGGCGCGGAATGCGCCATCAGCCACAGCCCGGCCAGCACCACGCCCGCCATCAGCGCGAAGCCGAAGTTGCGCATCTCGGCCTGCGTCATCACACCGTTCTGGATGAAGCGGCTGCCGCCGGTGAACGGGAAGATGCGCTCGACGTTCTGCGCATCGGTGCCGTTCAGCGCGTCGTAATAATCGTTCAACACGTTGGTGCCGGCCTGCGCCATCAGCGCGAACAGCAGCGTGACCATTGCCAGCACCGGGTCGATGGCGAGGCCGTCGTGACGGGCGATCGCCAGACCGACGAATACCGCCATCAGGCTCGCAGAGAGGAAGGCCGGGCGCGTCGCGGCGACATGGCGCGCGAACGGGTTGCGCAAGGCGTCGAGCGTCGGTTCCAGCGGTTGATTCATCCCAGATTGTCCATTAGAGAAATTACGTCATTCCGGCGAAGGCCGGAATCCAGAACGATTAAAAATTCCCCACGCAAGTGGGCCAAAATTATAGTTTTGTCCGCTTCGCGGCATTTTTTTATTGCTGGATACCGGCCTTCGCCGGTATGACGGCCTAGTGGACAATCTCGGTTCATACCATCCTTCCCCCGCGCACACGAAATCCCTTGCTCGCCAACGCGCCCATTCCGCTCAGCCCGCCGTGCGCATGGCAGATCGCGCAGGCCAGCGCGTCCGCCGCGTCCGGGCTGGGCGTGCCGGACAGTTTCAGCAAGCGCGTCACCATGGACTGCACCTGCTCCTTGTCGGCATGGCCGTTGCCGACCACCGCCTGTTTCACCTGCAACGCGGTGTATTCCGCAACCGGCAGATCGGCCAGCACCGCAGCACAGATCGCGGCGCCCCGCGCCTGACCGAGCAGCAATGTGGATTGCGGATTGACGTTGACGAACACCTTCTCGACCGCCGCGAGCTGCGGCTTATGCGTCGCGATCACCTCGGCGAGCGAATCCAAGATCACCCGCAGCCGTGCAGGCAACTCCCCGTCCGGCGTCTTGATGCAGCCGCTGGCGACGTAATGCAACTGTTGGCCTTCCTTGTCGATGACGCCGAAGCCGGTGATGCGCAGGCCGGGATCGATGCCTAAGATGCGCATTGGGGAAGGGGGAAGGGATAAGGGGGAAGGGTGAGTCATCGGTGTGCCACGGGTTTTACCCTTCTCCCTTCACCCTTATCCCTTCCCATCATTCTTCAATCACCGCCGTCGTATAAACTTCCTGCACGTCGTCCAGGTCTTCCAGCGCGTCGAGCAGCTTCTGCATCTTCACCGCATCGTCTCCGGCGAACACCACTTCGTTGGCCGGTTTCATGATGACTTCGCCGAATTCCGGTTTGTAGCCGGCGGTTTCCAGCGCCTGCTTCACGTTCATGAAATCGTTAGGCGCGGTGATGACTTCGATGCTGCCGTCGTCGTTGGTGGCGATATCTTCCGCGCCGGCATCCAGCGCGACCTCCATCAGGCCGTTCTCGTCGGTGCCGGGCGCAAAAATCATCTGTCCGCAATGAGTGAACATGAAAGCCACCGAACCGTCGGTGCCGAGATTGCCGCCGTACTTGCTGAAAGCATGGCGCACGTCGGCGACGGTGCGGGTCTTGTTGTCGGTCATGCAGTCCACCATCACCGCCGCGCCGTTGATGCCGTAACCTTCGTAGCGGATCTCCAGATACTCCACGCCTTCGAGTTCACCGCTGCCGCGCTTGATCGCGCGCTCGACGTTGTCCTTGGGCATGTTGTTCGCATAGGCCTTGTCCATCGCCAGACGCAGGCGCGGGTTAGTGCCGGGGTCGCCTCCGCCCATCCGCGCCGCAACGGTGATCTCCTTGATCAGCCGCGTGAAGATTTTGCCGCGCTTGGCGTCCTGCTTGCCCTTGCGGTGTTGAATGTTCGCCCATTTACTATGTCCAGCCATATTGCTCTCCGAAAACCAGTTAAGCGTTCCAAAAAAATAACTGCGCGATGGTATCATTTTCGCCCTGTTATCCCAATAACAAGCCTTTCGAACAAGATATGACCGAACCGCTGCTGATCGCCAAGAACGACGAACACGAACTCCACCTGCTGCCTCAGATGGCCAACCGCCACGGACTAATCACGGGGGCGACCGGCACCGGCAAGACCGTCACGCTGCAGAGCCTTGCCGAATCCTTCAGCCGCATCGGCGTGCCGGTGTTTCTGTCCGACATCAAGGGCGACCTGTCCGGCCTCTCCAGAGGCGGCGGCGGTAACGCCAAGGTTGCGGCGCGCATCGAGCAACTCAAGCTGGAAGATTTCGAACATCGCAGCTATCCGGTGACGTTCTGGGACGTATTCGGTGCGGCAGGCCATCCGCTACGTGCGACCGTCTCCGACATGGGGCCGCTGCTGCTCGGGCGCATGCTGAACCTGAACGAGGTGCAGCAGGGCGTGATGGCGCTGGTGTTCAAAATCGCCGACGACAACGGTATGCTTCTGCTCGACCTGAAGGATCTGCGCGCGATGGTGCAGCATGTCGGCGACAACGCCGCCGAGTTCAAAACCGAGTACGGCAACATCTCCACCGCCAGCATAGGCGCGATCCAGCGCGGCCTGCTGCAGATCGAGACGCAGGGCGGCGACAAGCTGTTCGGCGAGCCGATGCTGAACATCGAAGACCTGATGCAGACCGACGGCAACGGCTACGGCATGATCAACATCCTCGCCGCCGACCGGCTGATGACCTCGCCCAAGGTGTATTCGACGATGCTGCTGTGGCTGCTGGCCGAACTGTTCGAGAACCTGCCGGAGGCAGGCGACCTCGCCAAGCCGAAGATGGTGTTCTTCTTCGACGAGGCGCACCTGCTGTTCAACGATGCGCCCACGGTGCTGCTCGACAAGATCGAGCAGGTCGTGCGCCTGATCCGCTCCAAGGGCGTGGGCGTGTATTTCGTCACGCAGAACCCGGCGGACGTGCCGGACAAGGTGCTGGGCCAGCTCGGCAACCGTGTGCAGCACGCGCTGCGCGCCTTCAGCCCGCGCGACCAGAAAGCGGTGAAGGCCGCTGCCGAGACGATGCGCGACAACCCGGAACTGGACGAGACTGCCGCGATCACCGAGCTCGGCGTCGGCGAGGCGCTGGTCTCCTGCCTCGACGAGCACGGCCGACCCGGCGTGGTCGAGCGCGCGCTGATCGTGCCACCGCAGGCGCAGATCGGGCCCATCTCCGAATCTGAACGCAAGACGGTGATCGCGAATTCGCTGCTCGCAGGACATTACGAGAAGGCGGTGGATCGCGAATCCGCCTACGAAATCCTCAAGGGCCGCGCCGCCGCAAGCCAGGCAGAGCCCGCACAAGCGCCCGCCGCGAGCGGCGGACTGGGCGGGATGCTGGGCAGCGTCCTCGGAGGCGGCGGCAGCCGTCGCGAAGGCGCGGTCGAGGCGCTGGCCAAGAGCGCGGCGCGCGCCATCGGTTCGGAAGTCGGACGACAGATCATCCGCGGCGTGCTAGGTTCGCTGCTGGGCAAACGGCGCTAACATAAGCGCGGCCGGTATTCAGGGAGGAAAGGCGGGACATGAAGACGATACTGATTGCGAATCCCAAGGGCGGCAGCGGCAAGAGCACGCTGTCGGTGAACATCGCCGGCTACCTCGCCAGCCGCGGCCAGCGCGTCGCGATGCTGGACCTCGACCGCCAGCAATCCTCGGCGCTGTGGCTGTCGATGCGCCCCCAGAACCTGCCGCCGATACGCCCACTCGACGAGAAGAAAAAGCACGGCCAGGAAAACGACTGGCTGGTGATCGACTCGCCCGCCGGCCTGCACGGCAAGAATCTCGCTTATGCGCTCAAGCTGGCGCACAAGGTCGTCGTGCCGGTAGCGCCCTCGCTGTTCGACCTCTCGGCCAGCCGCGATTTCCTGCAACAGCTCGGCGAAGAGAAAGCCTCGCGCAAGGGCAAGCACCACATCGGCGTGGTCGGCATGCGCATGGATGCACGCACCCGCGCCGCACAGGCGCTGGAACATTTCCTGTCCACGCTGGACCTGCCGATACTGGCCTACCTGCGCGAGACGCAGGTGTATGTGAATGCCGCCTTCGAAGGTAAGTCGCTATTCGACCTGCCGCCCTATCTCGCGGAACGCGAACTGGAGCAGTGGGCCTATTTATTGAGCTGGCTGGAAAAGGACTGAGTCGCAACTCCTAGGACTGGAATCCGGGCAGCGCCCTCGCCTTGTCCACGATGCCGGCCCGCTTCAACATCTCAAGGTGCTCGGCCTCTTCGTGCCGGGTAACCTCGTCCAGATAGGCGATGTTCTTCTCTATGGATTCGAGGTAGTAGTTGTTTGCCACCCCCATGGTTTCCATGAAGTGATCTGACAGCCTAGCGTACAGCCCTTGGAATACACCGTCGAGCTTCTCTTTGGTGATTTCGTAGAAGCGCCGGGTCTGGCGCAACATGTCGTGCACGTTGCGGTAATTCCCGAAGTTCGCCTCCTTGAATTCGAGATAGAGGAACAACAGCTTCTCGAGGTAGGTGCGGTCGGCCATTTGCCCGACCAGATCGGCGGTCGCCACGAGCTGTCCCAGCAGGCGCGCATGCTCGTCCGCGAAAGGAATCTGCGCAAAGGGATAGCCGGGATCGGTGCTGCGGATCAATGGCTCCAGCCGTTGCCCCCAGCCTGCCGGAAAGCCTCTCTCCGCGGCATAGCAATGCATGAACGCTATACCGCGCGAAACATGGCACGGCGTATGTTGCGCCCCGGTCCCGCTCTCCTCGCCCCTGGCCTGCGCATAACCGATGTCATGCATCAGCGCCGCCATCATCACCAGTGTGACATCTTCGTCGCTCATGGAAATTCCGGAGACATGCACGCCATGCATCAGCCGCACCGCACACATGAAGACATGCAGCGTGTGCGCCTGATTATGATAGGGCGTCCGCACCGGCGCATAACCGGGATAGTCGCCGCAAAACAGAACCTTCACATCGTCAAAAACAGCGCGCGCCCGCGAGAAATCGTAATCCGGGTTGATGCGCCGGACGATGGCTTCCGCCTTGCGCCACACCTCGTCGGGGTCGTCGTTGGCGAACAAAGCATTTATTTCATCTGCAGCCGGAAACTCATTGCCACCCATCGCCGCCCCCCTGCCGCGCTGCGCGGCCAGACGTTAATGATTTACACGTTGAACAGGAAGTTCATCACGTCGCCGTCCTGCACGACATAGTCCTTGCCTTCGACGCGCATCTTGCCCTTTTCCTTCGCGCCCGCCTCGCCGCCGCAGGCGATGAAGTCGGCGTAGGAGATGGTCTGCGCGCGGATGAAGCCCTTCTCGAAGTCGGTGTGGATCACACCCGCCGCTTGCGGCGCGGTGTCACCCTTGTGTATCGTCCAAGCGCGCACTTCCTTCACGCCTGCGGTGAAGTAGGTCTGCAGGCCGAGCAATTCGTAGCCGGTGCGGATCAGGCGGTTCAGGCCGGGTTCTTCCAGGCCGAGGTCGGCGAGAAATTCCTGCTTGTCGGCATCGTCGAGATCGGCCAGTTCCTGCTCGATCTTGGCGCAGAGTGCAACGACAGGCGCGCCCTCCTTCGCCGCATGTTCGCGCAGACGATCCAGGTGCGGGTTGTTCTCGAAACCGTCTTCCAGCACGTTGCCGACATACATCGCCGGCTTGATCGTCAGCAGGCACAGCGGCTTGATCAGTTGTGTGTCATCGTCGTTCAGGCCGAAGGTGCGCGCGGGCTTGCCTTCGTTGAGGTGCGGCAGCAACTTCTCCAGCACCGCGACCAGCTTCTGCGCGTCCTTGTCGCCGGACTTGGCCTTTTTGCCGTCGCGCTGGATGGTGCGTTCCACGACCGCCATGTCGGCCAGCGCCAGTTCGGTGAGGATGACTTCGATGTCGGACAGCGGATCGACCTTGCCCGCCACATGCACCACGTTCTCGTCGTCGAAGCAGCGTACGACGTTGACGATAGCGTCGGTCTCGCGGATGTTGGCGAGGAACTGGTTGCCCAGGCCTTCGCCCTTGGATGCGCCCGCGACCAGACCGGCGATATCGACGAACTCGACGATGGCGTACTGCATGCGCTGCGGCTTGACGATCTTCGCCAGCTCGTCCATGCGGGTGTCAGGCACTTCGACGATGCCGACGTTAGGCTCGATGGTGCAGAAGGGATAATTCTCCGCCGCGATGCCCGCCTTGGTGAGCGCATTGAACAGCGTGGATTTACCCACGTTAGGGAGACCGACGATACCGCATTTCAAACTCATGACTATCCTTATGTGTTGTGTTGCCGCTGCAAAAACGGCGCGAATTGTAACATCCGCCCGGCAAAACCACCCGAAGGCGTACCAAACCGAACATCCCCAAGGGCGATTCGGGTTGCCCCACAAAATGAATTCGGGGACAATCCCGGGTCTTTCTCGCACCGCATTCACTATTTGCAAGGATGATGTGGGTATGACCGCTATCGCAAAAATGAACCAACTCAACCCGGCTCTGGTGCAACCACCGATGAGCTGGTATTTCGATCCGAAGATGCTGGAGCTGGAACAGCGCGTGCTGTTCGAGCAGGGGCCGAAGTACGTCGGCCACGAACTGATGGTACCCAACCTGGGCGACTATCATGTGCTCGACGGCGAGGCACAGATGCTGGTGCGCAATCCGAACGGTGTGGAACTGCTATCCAATATATGCCGCCACCGTCAGGCCACGATGCTGCAGGGGCGTGGCAACGCACAGCACATCACCTGCCCGCTGCACCGCTGGACCTACGAGACCGACGGCAAGCTGCTCGGCGCGCCGCATTTCCCCGAGAACCCCTGTCTGCACCTGAACAAGACGCCGCTGCAGAACTGGAACGGCCTGCTGTTCGCCGGCCGCCGCGACATCGCGAAGGATCTCGCCAACATGGGCGTGATGAAAGATCTGGATTTCTCCGGCTACATGCTGGACCGCATCCAGGTGGACGAATACGCCTTCAACTGGAAGACCTTCATCGAGGTGTATCTGGAGGACTACCACGTCGTGCCGTTCCACCCCGGCCTCGGCAACTTCGTCGATTGCGACCAGTTGCAGTGGCAGTTCGGCGAACAGTACAGCGTGCAGACCGTAGGCATCAGCAACGCGCTGCGCAAGGTCGGCAGCGATGTTTACGGCAAGTGGCAGGAACAGGTGCTGCGCTACTACGGCGACAAGCTGCCGAAGTACGGCGCGATCTGGCTGACCTATTACCCGAACATCACGGTCGAATGGTATCCGGGCACGCTGGTCATCAGCACCCTGATCCCGCGCGGCCCCGAGGCCTGTACCAATGTGGTCGAGTTCTACTACCTCGAAGAGATCGCGATGTTCGAGCGCGAATACGTCGAAGCCGAACAGAAGGCCTATAACGAGACCGCCGTCGAGGACGACGTGATCTGCGTGCGCATGCATCAGGGCCGCAAGGCCTTGTACCAGCAAGGCGTCGAGGAACACGGCCCGTACCAGTCGCCGACCGAGGACGGCATGCTGCACTTCCACGAATACCTGCGGCGCAACCTCGCCCCGCACCTTTGAATGTCATTCCCGCGCAGGCGGGAATCCAGCCCATATAAACATCCCCGCGCAGCGGGACAAAATCAAAAGCATGTTGAATAAAACCACTGGATTCCGGCTTTCGCCGGAATGACACCAAAGAGCATGGGTTCGTTATGGATGCTGGCAGCCGGACTTCTGTTCGCCTGCATGGGCGTGTTCGTCAAGCTGGGCGCCGCACATTTCTCCCATGTCGAACTGGTGTTCTACCGCTCGTTCTTCGGCCTGCTGCTGGTGTACGCGATCCTGCGCCGCCAGCAGGTGAGCATCGCGACGACGCACTGGCGCCCCCACCTGTGGCGCGGCATCTCCGGCACGGTCGCGCTGGCGCTGTTCTTCTACTGCATCACCGCGCTGCCGCTCGCGACCGCGATCACGCTGAACTACACCGCGCCATTGTTTCTGACGATACTGACGATGCTGGTGTTCAAGGACAAGTTCAATCTGCCGCTGACCATTGCGATCGCGCTGGGCTTCTGCGGCGTGGTGCTGTTGCTGCATCCGACGCTGGAACGCGATCAGCTGACGACCGGCCTGCTCGGCCTGATCTCCGGCTTCCTCGCCGGCGTCGCCTACCTGAACGTCAAGCAGCTCGGCATGATGGGCGAACCGGCGACGCGCGTAGTGTTCTACTTCAGTCTGATCGCCTCGATCTGCAGCGGCGCCTGGATGCTGTTTTTCGGCGAGGTGCATGCGATCACGCAGCAAGGTTTCGCGATCCTGCTCGGGCTGGGCGCCACGGCGACACTCGCGCAACTCTCGATGACGCACGCCTATCGCGTCGGCAAGACGCTGGTGGTCGGCAGCATGGCCTACAGCACCATCATCTTCGCCAGCCTGTTCGGCATGCTGCTGTGGGATGAGGTATTGACCGCCAGCAGTTGGCTGGGCATGACGTTCATCGTCGCCAGCGGTGTGCTAAGCTTGCGCCTGTCACCTAAGCACTAATCGGAAGAACAACATGATCACCATCGAACAGACCGACAACCTCGTCAACGCCGCCGTCATCGGCGAATTTACGCTTGCCGACTTCAAAACCTTCGAAGAACAATCGCTGTACAAACTGAAATCGCCCGGAGAACTGAACCTGCTGTTCGATCTGCGCGGCATGGTCGATTACACCGTCGACGTCGCCTGGGAAGAGATCAAATTCTTCAGCCGCGAACACAACCACGACTTCAGCAAGATCGCCGTGGTCACCAGCGACCAATGGCTCACATGGCAGGCCTGGGTATCGCGCCTGTTCGTCGATGCCGATATCCGCGCGTTCGCCGACTACGACGAGGCGCAGGCCTGGGTCAAGGAATAAAGGAACCTACTGCGCGGCTCGATTGCGGCGTTGCGCGGTGCTCGGAATCCTCATGTACATTAAGTACATTCCGGTTCCTGCGCTCCGTGCGCCTTGCACTCAAGCCGCTCGCTACGGTTCCACATAGCCTCACAAGAAAGCGACAAGCTCAAATTTCCTTTCTTTCGCCGCTTTCAGGCACTGCATGCTTTCCGTGAGTTGATTATTACAATCTGCCCATCTTCGGCAACTCGCCCACCAGCGGCGCGACGTAGTCGATCCACGCCTGCGTGACGTCGTTGCCCGCCGCATTGATGTACTCGTCCTTCATTTCGGTCGCATCGCGCGCCACCGAGGACAGCGGTGCGATGAAGCATTCGCTGGCATACGGCTGACTGCTCAGGCGGCGGATCGCGACCGAGCCGGGCTGTCCGGTGCCGGCCGCATGATTCACCGCATAGTCACCCACCGCGCGCGCCTCTTGCGCATCGATCTCCGAGACGATGGTCGGGAAGGAGCGCTGCAGATAGCCAAACGTGTCGGCGCGCACGCGCACTTTCTGCCCGGGGAACGCCTCTTTCACCAGCGCCGCGAGCGTATCGCCCAGCGCACCCGAACCGGACAGCTGGACGTTGCCGTGCGAATCCTTTTCGCCGCTGGTCGAGATCGGGTTGCCGTCCTTGTCGGTGATGCCCTCGGAAGCGGCGATCACGCAACGACCGTATTTCGCCACCGCGTCGCGTACGTCCTGCTTGAATTTCTCGGTATCGAACACACGCTCCGGCAAGTAGATCAGGTGCGGGCCATCGCCCTCGCCCTGCCGCGCCAGCGCGGATGCGGCGGTCAGAAATCCTGCGCTACGCCCCATCACCACGTTGACCTTGATGCCTTCCAGCGCGCGGTTATCGCGGTCGTCGCCCATGAAGGCGAGTGCGACGAAGCGCGCCGCCGAGGCGAAACCGGGGCAATGATCGGTGACCTTGAGGTCGTTGTCTATGGTCTTGGGGATGTGCACCGTGCAGAAATCGTAATTCGCCTCTTTCGCCATCTCGGCGATGATGTGCGCGGTCTCGGCGGAATCGTTGCCGCCGATGTAGAAGAAGTAGCGCACGTCGTTCTTGCGGAACACCTCGAACACCTTCTCGCACTCGGCCTTGCCGGGCTTGAGGCGCACCGAACCTAGCGCCGCGGCCGGCGTCGTGGCGACCAGTTCGAGTTGCTCTACACTCTGCGTGGTCAGATCGACGAAGTCTTCCTTCATGATGCCGGCGATGCCGTGGCGCGCGCCGAGGATGCCAGTGATGTTAGGCTGCTTGCGCGCCGCCAACACCGCGCCGACCAACGACTGGTTGATCACCGCGGTGGGGCCGCCGGATTGCCCGATTACCATCTTGCCGACCAGTTTGTTCTGCGTAGCCATAGCGTCGTCTCCTTGTAGTGGGGTCGGAGCATTCTAAACCTAACGGGCATGGCGATGATGCCTGATAATAAAATTGACCATACCCGTCCCTCTCCCCAACCCTCTGGTAGAACTACTAGCCATTCGACTAAGCACGATAAAACCGTGCAAGTCGCTGGTTATCCCGCAAGCGGGGAGAGCGAAGCGAGGGGGGCGAAGCCGGGCAAACGAATCGCTACGCGAATTCCACGTTAACGCCGCTTAGCGGCATCTTCCTGCATCGTTTATAATTGTGGATTCTTATTTCATCCATCCTGAGGAAGTCGCATGAGTCTGTTAAACGTCCGTCCCGGCAACAAGCTGCCGCAAGAATGCAATGTCATCGTTGAGATCCCGAAACACGCCGATCCGGTCAAATACGAGGTCGATAAGGACGCCGGCGTGCTGGTGGTGGACCGTTTCATCGGCTCGCTGATGCGCTATCCGGCCAACTACGGATTCATTCCCGAGACCATCGCCGACGACGGCGATCCGGTGGACGTGCTGGTCGTCACGCCGTTCCCCATCGTGCACGGCGCGATCATCCCCTGCCGCCCGGTCGGCGTGCTGCAGATGTCCGACGAAGGCGGCGACGACGCGAAGATCATCGCGGTGCCCACCGACAAGCTGACGCCGCTGTACCGCGACGTAAAAACATACAAGGACCTGCCGGAGATCACGCTGGAACAGATCAAGCACTTCTTCGAGCTGTACAAGGCGCTGGAGCCGGGCAAGTGGGTCAAGATCCGGGGCTGGGAAGGCGTCGAAGCCGCCCACACCGAGATCATGAAGGGCGTCGAGAACTACAAGGCATCCACCAACAAGTAATCCGCACAGGAGGCGAACATGACCGCACGCATCATCGACGGCAAGGCAATCGCGCAGGAAGTACGCGCCGAATGGAAGGTGCGCGCCGACGCACTGAAGGCGCGCGGCATCACCCCTGGACTGGCGGTCATCATCGTCGGCGAAGACCCGGCTTCCAAGGTCTATGTCGCCAACAAGGTGAAGGCCTGCGCCGAACTCGGTTTGCACTCTGAGCATATCGCACTGCCCGCCGACACCTCCGAGGCGACGTTGCTGGCGAAGATCGCCGAGCTGAACGCCGATCCGAAGATACACGGCCTGCTGGTGCAGCTGCCGGTGCCCAAGCACATCGACAGCGACAAGATACTGAACGCCATCAGCCCGGACAAGGACGTAGACGGCTTTCACCCGATGAACGTCGGCGCGCTGGTTACCGGCAACATGCGCTTCGCGCCCTGCACGCCTTACGGCTCGCTAATCCTGCTGCAGAAGAGCGGCGTGACCATCGAGGGCAAGCATGCGGTGGTGGTCGGCCGCAGCAACATCGTCGGCAAGCCGATGGCGCTGCTGCTGTTGCAGCACAACGCCACCGTGACGATCTGCACTTCCAAGACCGTCGACCTCGCGAAGCACACCCGCGATGCCGACATCCTGGTCGTCGCGACCGGCCGGCCGAAGATGATCACCGGCGACATGATCAAGCCGGGTGCGGCGGTGATCGACGTCGGCATCAACCGCATGGCGGACGGCAAGCTGTGCGGCGACGTGGATTTCGATACCGCGAAGGAAGTCGCGGGCTGGATCACCCCGGTGCCGGGCGGTGTCGGCCCGATGACCATCACGATGCTGGTAGCTAACACCGTGCAGGCGGCGGAACGCGCGGCCGGACAATAATCTTCTGCTGCACAAACGAATCGGGCGACCATTGGTCGCCCTTCGTCTTCTCAAGCCCCGTCGATACGGGGCTTTTTTATCCCGTTAAAAAAATTTAAACTTTTTTGGAACTATTCCGGAAACGGCCGCTCTATCTCTGCATTGGCGCAAGCCAAAACACGTTTCTCCTCCCTGAGCGTGTAGTCTTGATTCCACAAAATGGTCAAGATGTTTCGCCCCCACTCTACGGACTGGGGGCATTTTTTTGCCTGCCCTTTTCTCAGCCCCCGGTCAGGAACCGATCAACTCGATCTTGTAACCGTCCGGATCAGCCACGAACGCGATGACCGTCGTCCCGCCCTTCATCGGCCCGGCCTCGCGCACCACCGCGCCTCCGCGCCGCCTGATTTCGTCGCATGCGGCATAGACATCGCCGACCTCGATCGCGATATGGCCGAAGCCGCTGCCCAAGTCGTAGCTCTCGACGCCCCAGTTATGAGTCAGTTCGATCACCGCCTGCCCGCTCTCGTCGCCGTAGCCGACGAAGGCCAGCGTGAACTTGCCCTCCGGGTAATCCTTGCGGCGCAGCAGTTTCATGCCCAGCACGCCGGTGTAGAAATCGAGGGAGCGATCCAGATCGCCGACCCGGATCATCGTATGAAGTATGCGCATGGTTTATTTCTCCGTATATGTCAGCGGCACACTTTGTTGCCGAAAGGGTCGATGCCGCAACGAGTGTGGGCCTTCCGGCTTTCCATGCCGCCATCTGTCGAGGTCGCCTCGTCTTTCCCTGCTTTCCCGGCTTTCCAGTCGGAAGGCACTGCAATCGGCGCTCCACTTTTGTCCATACAGACGGTATTGCCGAAATCGTCCGTGCCGCAACGGATCGCCTCGGCGGCGAAAACCACCTGTGGCACCAACAGCACGAAGAGAAGTAAAACGGAGTTCCGCAGTGCCACAACGACGAGTCGAGCCGACATCGGGTCAGCGCAATCCCAACAGCGCATCGAACTCCTCGAAAGGAATCGGTTTGCCGAACAGATAGCCCTGATAGAGCATGCAGCCGTTCGCCTCCAGGAAATCACGCTGTTCCTGCGTCTCCACCCCTTCCGCGATCACTTCCATGCCTAGGTTGCTGGCCATGCCGATGATGGTCTGGATGATAGTCGCGTCGGAAGCCTTGCTGCCGATATGTTGCACGAACGACTTGTCGATCTTCAGTTGGTTGAGCGGCAACTGGGTCAGGTAAGCCAGAGAGGAATAACCGGTGCCGAAATCGTCCATCGAAAAGCTGACGCCGAGTTGCCTGAGCGCATGCATCTTGGCGATCGTATCGTCGACATTGTCGAGCACGATGCTCTCGGTCAGTTCGAGCTTGAGGCGCATCGGGTCGATGGCGGTGCGACCGAGGATTTCGCTGACCTGCGCGACGAAATCCGGCTGGCGGAACTGTCGCCCGCTGACATTGACGGCAAGCTGCAATTCGCGGGTGCTCGGGTCGGCTTCCCATGCCTTGAGTTGCAGACAGGCATTTTCCAGCACCCACTTCCCGATTGGGATAATGAGTCCGGTTTCCTCCGCCAGCGGGATGAATTGCAGCGGCGAGATCAGCCCTCGCTCCGGGTGTATCCAGCGCAGCAAAACTTCCGCCCCCAGAATGCGGCCACCGTGGTTGACCTGCATCTGGTAATAAAGCCGGAATTGCTGTTTGCGCAAGGCCTCGCGCAAGCCGGCTTCGAGCTGGGCGCGCACTTCCAGTTCTTCCTGCATCGCCGGATCGAAGAAGCGTAGCGTATTGCGCCCAGACTTCTTCGCCTCGTACATCGCCGTGTCGGCCTGTTTCAGCAGTTCATCCAGCTCCTGACGGTAATTGATGAACAGGGTGATGCCCATGCTCGATGAACTATGAAACTCGTTTCCCTCAAGAATATACGGGCGGTTGAGCGTCTCCAGCACTTTCTCGCCCACACCACGCGCCTGAACGGCAGCCTGCGCACTTTCATTGCTCAAACCTTCCAGTACCAGCACGAACTCGTCGCCGCCGAAGCGTGCCACGGTATCCCCTTCGCGCAGGCATGCCTGGAGGCGCTTGGCCGCTTCGATCAACAACAGATCCCCGATGCCATGTCCCTTGGTATCGTTCAGCGTTTTGAAATTATCGAGGTCGATAAACAGCAGCGCACCGCCGCTCTGATTGCGCGCGCCGGTTGCCACCGCCTGCCGCAGACGATCCAGCAGCAGACGGCGATTGGGCAACTGACAGAGCGTGTCGTAATAGGCGAGATGGTGGATTTCATTCTCGGCCTGTTTACGTTCGGTGAAGTCGATAAACGTACCGACATAATTCGTGACCTTGCCGTCCTTCCCGACCACCGCGGTGATGTTCAGCCATTCCGGATAAATCTCTCCGTTCTTGCGCCGGTTCCATATCTCGCCTTGCCAGCCCTTTTCGCGATGCAGCGACTCCCACATGCGTCGGTAAAACTCATCGTCCTGACGATCGGATTTAAGCATCGACGGATTGCTGCTGATCGCCTCCTCGGCGCTGTAGCCGGTCAGACGGGTGAATGCCTGGTTGACCCGGATGATGATCCCGTTTTCGTCGGTCACCATCATGCCCTCGTCGGTCTCGAAGGCGATGGCGGCGATGCGCAACGCTGCCTCGCGCTCTTCCTGCACCGACATCATGTTGTTGAAGGCGTACGCCATCGCGGCAATGTCCTTCGGCCCGCCCGGCTTGGCGCGCACCTGCGATTCGCCCATCTGGGCACGCTCCATGCTGTCCGACAACGCGTCGAGCGGACGCGCCATGTTGCGGGAAAGGAAGCGGATCAACAGCAAAAACAACAGCGCAAAGGAAAGCGAAGTGGTCAGGTTGGTGATAAAGATGTCCGTTGTCAGCCTATCCATCGCCGCCTTGCTCATCGCCACGCTAACGCGCCCGAGCAACTCCGGCGGAGCGGCCTCGCCGAACGGCGATTCGGAAAAAGGCTGCGAATAAACCGGAGCGGCAAACAGCCATGCGTCGGCGCTTTCGACATCGAGCACGGCAGCGGCTTGCAAGCCACTGCCGTGCTCGGGCCGTGCCAGGAAGCGGTTCGGGTTGTCATCGCCGCGAGACAGCAGCAAGCGTCCGTCGGCATGGAATATCTTCACGCCGACCACCCCCGGGAAAGCCAGCGTGGCGTTCACCGCCTCCTCTGCGTTGTCGGCCGAATCGAACACCAGCGCCAGGGCGCTCTGGCGCGCCAGATTTTCGGTGATGCGCCGCCCCTGTTCGATCAGGTCGTCGCGCACCCGCTTGTTGCCCTGCCACGAACCGACGATAGAGGACAGCAACGCCAGCAACAGAATGCCGAGCGTGACCGTAATTCCCAGCTGGCGCTGGAAGGTAAGCTTCTGGAAAAATGCGGCAAATATCCTGTTCATGGCCGACGCACCTTATCGTTCCGGGAACGTCATATCGAAACCTTGCGCATGGCCCGCATCGATACCGAGGTGTTTGGCGGTGCGCAGATTGACCGCGATCAGCACTTCGCGCAACGGCGCCATGCCGGCGGCATCGCCTGCGCCGGAAGCCAACAGAGCCAGCGCGGAAACGGTCAGACGGCGACCCAGTTCGACGTTGTCCGGGTACAACGAGAACAGTGCGCCGCGCCTGACATGCATGGAATTGCTGGAAAACACCGCCAGATTGCGCGCCCAAGATTCCTGCAGCACCAGCGGCAACACCGTGCTTTCTTCCACCGTGGTGGAATCCTGCGGCAACCATAGCGCATCCTGACGGCGATCTGCGGTGGCGAAAATATCCTGATAGGCGTGCATTGCGCTGCGCAAATCCTGCGCCTCGTAGGCTTCCAGCTCCATTCCATGGGTGCGCGCAGCGTTTTTGGCCAGCCGTATCATCCACTCGTTCTGGCGCGGATCGTAGACGACGAACACCCGCCGCACCTTGGGCATCATCCCTTTCAGTCGCGAAAACAACAGGGCCGGGTCCGGCGACAGAATATTCACCTGCATGTTGCGCACTTCGTTGTTCGGCGCCGCCAATACTCCGCCGACCACCACGCCAATATTGCGATCCAGCAAGGACGCGGCCTTCATTCCCTGCCGTCCCAATGCGATCACCACCTTGATTCCCTGACGGTGCAAGGAATCGTTCAGTTCGGCGGCATTCGCTTCCGCCCCCACCGCGACAGTAACCACCCGCCCCCTGGCTTTCTCTTCGATGCCGCTGATAATCTGTACAAATACGCTGCGATAGGGTTCGACGACATCCGGATAGATCACCGCAATACCCGAGACCGGGTTGCTGACAGCGGCGGAAGGAAGCGCCCATACCGTTGCAGCACACATCAGCAGCGCTGACAATCCGCCAGTACGCACAAACCGACGCACGGGGAGCGCGAAACAGAAAAATGTAATGGATATGCCCTTGATCATTATTATTCGGCGTCATTAAAGTTTGCGTCGTCACGCAAACCGCAGAGCATCTCCCTAAATCCAGCAGGATGGCCCCTCAGCCCATCCCGATACCGGCCTGTCCGGCGACTCGACCATGAAAAGCACCCACGCACTATCGTCAAGATGACACGCCGACCGACCGATCGCACGCGCATTTCACTTGCGCAGAATGATAGCAGGCTTTACATTCCCCTTACATGTTTCATGGGTAAAAAAACATGCATGGCGGAAAGTTCGCCGGCAAAATCAACCGGCCCAAGACCGGCAAACCGATAGTCATCGGTCGACAAAAACAAAAAAACAATAAGAAGTGTTGCACTTCATTAGGAGGAGTTTTGCCATGGGCGCCAAGGTTACACTTGCCCACAGCCGTATTGAAACGGCTGAGGAGAAATTGACATCCATTCCGGATCTGATCCCGGATGTAGCCGATTTGCTGGTCGCCTATCTGGAACAGATAGGCGTCGAGTATGTGTTCGGCGTTCCCGGCGGCGCGATCGAACCGCTCTACAACGCGCTGGCCAGAAGCGAACGCCGTGGCGGCATCCGCCATATTCTGGCGCGCCATGAAACCGGCGCCGCCTTCATGGCCGACGGCTACGCCCGCGAAACCGGCAAGATCGGCGTGTGCTGCTCCACCTCCGGCCCGGGCGCCACCAACCTCATCACCGGCATCGCCTGCGCCCACGACAACAACATTCCGCTGCTGGCGATCAGCGGTCTTCCGGCACTGCCCACTTTCGGCAAGGGCGCGTTTCAGGAATCGTCCGGCATCGGCATCAACGTCTTCGCAATGTTCGACCACTGCACTCGTTACAACGCCATGGTGTCCCACCCTGATCAGTTCGAACGCAAACTGGCCAATGCGCTGATGGCAGCGCACCAGGACCCCGGCGGCCCGGCCCATCTGGCAATTCCGCTGGACATTCTGCGCAGCCAGGCGCCGAGTGCCACCCCCAGTTACAAATTAGCGACCCTGCTCGAACAAGAACCCATTCTGGTCGACGAACGCGCGGTGCAACAGCTATACGACGAACTGAGGCACTCGCCGCGTGTCGCATTCCTGATCGGCGCTTCTTGCGGCAACGCCATCGAAGCGATCATGGAACTGGCCGAACTGACCGGCGCACTGTTCGTCACCACCCCGGACGCCAAGGGCTACGTCAATCCCCGCCATCCGGCCTATTGCGGCGTGTTCGGCTTCGGCGGCCATGCCAGCGCCAATGCCCTGCTTTCCGGCGCTCCGGACATCGTGCTGGCTTTCGGCACCGGCTTCGGCGAATTAGCCAGCAGCGGCTGGTGCGATTCCCTGCTCAACAACCGATTGGTGCATATCGACAACTCCGAAAAGAACCTGATGCGTTCGCCGATGGCCATGCTCCAGGTGCGCGGCCATATCCGCACGGTATGCGAACGCCTGACGATGCTGCTGAAAGCGGCCGGCGCCTCCGGCTTCAAAAAACAGCGGGGCGGGATCGTATTGCAATCGCCCGCAAGCTACGACTCCGATGCCACTCCGCTCAAGCCTCAACGCCTGATGAAAACGCTGTCGGAACGTTGCCCCCCCAACACCCGCTTCCTTTCCGACATGGGCAACAGCATTGTGTGGACGACGCATTACCTGCAGCCCCACAACCGGCGCCTGCGCCAGCGTCCAGCCCTGAAAGAGCAAGGACAGCGCTCGGGCACAGCCAGTTGGCTGCGCCTGATAATGGACTTTTGCCCCATGGGCTGGAGCCTGGGTGCGGCGGTTGGCACCGCACGCGGCAATCCGGACTGTCCGGTGGTCTGCATCGTCGGCGACGGCACGTACCTGATGAGCGGACAGGAGATCACCGTCGCGGCGATGGAGAACCTTACCGTCGTCTTCATCGTGCTCAACGACGGCGCACTGGGCATGGTCAAGCATGGTCAACGGCTCGCCAAGGCCGAAGCCATCGGCTACCAGCTGCCTCAGGTGGACTACCGCATGCTCGCAGCCTCCATGGGCATCCCCGGCCACATCATCCGCTCGCCGCAGGAACTCGACGCCCTCGATTTCGATGCGATCCTGAAGCACAAAGGGCCGACATTGCTGGACGTGCGCATCGACGGCGAGGAAGTTCCGCCTATCGGCATACGCATGAAAACGCTGGGAACCTTGGAATAAGCATGCAGATTTTCGCGCCCGTATCCGGCACACAGGGAATCGGGCCATTTTCGTCTCGATGCAACAGAGTTGCATAGCGCTCGACATTTATGACATATAAAAAACGCTTGAATAATCAATCGCACGGAATGCATACTGCGTGCGATTTCGTCTCTCATTCAAAACTATAATGCAGGTGAATAATTCCGCACGGAGGAAGAAATGAAATACCGCCACCAACTTCTGTTCGCGCTACCGCTGCTGCTGCAAGCGCCTCTCGTCTTCGCCGAAACCGACGAGGAAAACGAGTTGGCGCTGATCTACGGCAGCAGGCCGCTCGTCTCCATCGCCACAGGCAACGAAATGGAATTGCGCCGCGCCCCTTCCGTGGCCTCGGTAATCACTGCCGAGGACATCAAGTCCATGGGCGCGAAAGACCTGGATGAAGTGCTGGAGACCGTGCCGGGATTTCACGTTTCGCGCTCTTCCATCAACTACGCCTCGACATACCAGATACGCGGCATCGGCAGCCCCTCGACCAATCCCCAGGTGCTGATGCTGCAAAACGACATTCCGATGAACTCCATCTATCGCGGCGACAAAGGCAAATCCTGGGGCGGCCTGTCGCTGGAGAATGTCGCCCGCATCGAAATTATCCGCGGTCCAGGCTCGGCACTATATGGCGCAGACGCCTTCTCCGGCGTGATCAACATCATCACCAAGACGGCGGCGAATGCGCCAGGCACCGAATTCGGCGTGCGCGCCGGTTCGTTCAACTCCAAAGACGCATGGATACACCATGGCGGCAAGCTGAACGAAGCCGTGGATGTCGCCGCCTACCTGCATATCGGTCGCACCGATGGCTTCAAGGAAATTATCACTGCCGATGCGGTGACCCGCTTGGACAGACTGTTCGGCACTGCAGCCAGCCTGGCTCCGGGACCGGTGAACACCGACTTCGACGCCATCGATGCCCATGTCGATTTCGGCTACGACAAATGGCGTCTGCGCGGCGACTACAAGCAGCGGAACAACGTGGGGACCGGCGCTGGCATTTCTTCCGCACTCGATCCGGTGGGCAAGGATAACAACGAGCGCATCTCCGCCGATCTCACCTGGAAAGACCCGCAGTTTTCCCAATATTGGGGACTGGGTTTCACCGGCAGTTACCTCAACCATGCCGAAGTGGCGGATAACTACAATATGTATCCACCCGGCACCCGGCTCCCCACCGGGCTATTCCCGGACGGCATGATGGGCTCTCCAGCCCGCTGGGAACGGCAACTGAGAATTTCCGGCTACGCCACCTACTCTGGCTTTACCGACCACAGCCTGCGTTTCGGCTTAGGCCATGAAGACCTGGATATGTACAGGGTGAGAACCGTCAAGAATTTCCTGTTGAATGCCGCTGGCGTACCCGTACCCACCGGGCCGGTGATCGACTACGGCACCATCCAGCCCCATCAGCTCCCGCACCGCCGGCTCAACGATTACTTCTATGCTCAGGACGAGTGGAGTTTCGCTCGCGACTGGATGCTGACCGCCGGGGTGCGCCACTCCCGGTATTCGGACTTCGGCGGCACCACCAACCCGCGCCTTGCTGTGGTATGGGATGCAGCCTACAACCTGACCGCAAAGTTGCTCTACGGCAAGGCCTTCCGCGCTCCGGCGCTCCTTGAACAATACGGCGTCAACCCTTCCGGCAACGGCAACCCCAACCTGAAGCCGGAAACCATAGAAACGATAGAAGCCGCCATTGCCTGGCAAGCAACCATGAATACCCAGGTGAACCTGAATCTGTTCCGCTACAACATAAAGGACACCATCCGCACCGTGGCCAATGCCGTAGCCGGAACCGGATCCACTTTCCAGAACACCGGCGCGCAGCACGGCGACGGCATTGAACTGGAAGCCGTGTGGGATGCCAACAGCAGATTGCGCTTCATCGGCAACTACGCGTGGCAGCGTTCCATTGATGCCACCACTAATCAGGATGCCGGCTACGCACCCCGCCACCACTTCAACATGCGCGGCGACTGGCAATTGGCCTCCGGCTGGCTGCTCGCCCCGCAGATCAATTGGGTCGCGGACCGCAAACGCCCCAGCGGCGACGCCCGCCCGCAAGTGCCGGACTACACCACGGTCGATCTGACGCTGCGCACCTCTCGCAGCGTGAAGCAGTGGAACTTCACGGCCTCCGTGCGCAACCTGTTCGATGCCACGGTGCTCGAACCCAGCACCGCGCCGGGCACGTCCATCCCCAACGACCTGCCGATGGCCCCGCGCTCCCTGTGGTTGCAGGCAATCTACAATCTGTGAGAACCATTCTGTTCAAACTCGCCGGATCGCTTACATCCTCCTGACTTCACCCCGCCTCCGGCGGGGTTTCCATATTGATTGAGGCACTTCGAATGGACATCTTACCCAGCACTCATTACCACCACCCGCTCGTCAAACAGTTCAACAGCGAGCACCCTGCCGGATCAAAGGAAATCGACCTCTCCGAACAGGCATTGATTGCCGAGGCGCGCCGAATAACCGGACTGGAACGCTTCGGCGACGACGATTTTCTTCCGCCGTTGCGAACGCTGCTCGACGCCGTCGAGAACGAGGCCAACCTCAACCCATTCGGTCGTCACATCGCAAGGACTCGCACCCTGCAGTCGCTCACTAACCGGCTTTGGGCCAACGCCAGCTTCGAGGCGCATCCCGACATACGGCAACGAAAAATCGCCGCACCTGTGATCATCGTCGGCCTCCACCGCTCCGGCACCACGCGCCTGCAGCGCATGATGGCGACCGACCCGCGATTGCAGCATCTGACCACATGGGAAGGGATCAACCCGGCCCCGCGCCCGAACCTGCCCGATGCAGGCCGCACGGCTCGTTACGAAGAGGTAAAGGAAGCGATCGCCGCCCGCCATACCGTGTATCCGGGAGCCCTGGCCCACCCGATGGGCGCCGACTGGCCGGAAGAGGAAATGCTGCTGCTCAATCACGCCTTCAGCGGTTTTTCCGCGCTGGGGCTGTACCATGTCCCCAGTTATTACCGCTGGTTTCTTGCCGACGACAAACAGGCCGGCTACCGCTACATGTCGGACCTGATGAAACTGATTTCCCGCTCCCGCAACGAGCCGGAAGGAAAACGCTGGGTATTGAAAAATCCCCAGCACATGCTCGACCTGCCCACGCTGATGCAGACATTCCCCGACGCCAAACTGGTTTTCATGCACCGCGACCCGCTCAAGACAGTGGGCTCCATCATGTCACTGAGTTGGCATTTCGCAGTGCAGCACACCGATCTGCCCTGTCGCGCCGCAACCCGCGACATCTGGATGGACTTCTACGAACAGATGGCGCGGCGCTGTATCGCCGCGCGCGAACACATCCCCGCCGCACAGCAACTCGATGTCCACTACGCCGACATGAACCGCGACTGGCGCGCGACGATGCGCCGCATCTACCAATTCGCCGATATGGAATTCGACTCCGCCACAGAGAACGCGATGGCCGCCTGGCTCGCCGAAAGCGAACGGGAAGGACTGCACAGCGGACATCGCTATGCGCTGGAGGATTTCGGTACGACAACGGAAGAAGTCGATGTGCGCATGAAGTTCTACCGCGAGCGGTACGACATCCCCTACGAAAAAGAGCGGAGATGACCGCCCCCTGCCTCACGCCACTGACCTAGTTTTCGCGCCGACCGCTCAGGCTGACGACCAGCACGCCCGCCAGCACCAGCGCCGAGCCTGCGATCTGCAACAACGAAATGCGCTAGCCCAGGAACAGATACGCCATGTAGATCGTGCTGACCGGCCCTGCCGCGACGCGCTGCCCGAACCGATGCGGCGGATGGCAAAAGACAGCAGAAACACCGGCAGCACAGTGGAGAAAATCGCCATCGCGATGGACAGCTCGTACACGCGCAACGGCAGATCGAGCGCGCTCATCGGGCGCATAAGCACGAACTGCAACAGGCTGGCCGCACTCGCGACCACCATCGCATAGGCGGTGAAGCGCATCGCCCCAATTCGCGCGATGGCATGCCCCGCCCCCACCAGATAGATCGAATAGGACAAGGTGCTAGCGAACACCAGCGCAGCGCCGATCAGCACGGCATCGCTCTCGCTCATGCCCACATCATGAAAAAACACCAGCGCGATCCCGGCATAACTTAACGCCATCGCCGCAATTGCCTTGCGGCCGATGGCGCGCTTGTAGAGCAGCGCCGCAAGAATCACCGTCATCGTCGGATAGAGGAACAGGATCAATCGCTCCAAGCCGGCGGAAATGTATTGCAGCCCCAAGAAATCGAGGAAGCTGGAACAGTAGTAGCCGTCAACAAGTCGCCCCACCATCCACCACGATCACGCTCCCAGTGGAATAAGCATTGCCGAACAAATACAGATAAGCCTCGGCAATTTCTTTGGCCGCACCAAGGCGATCAAGCGGCAAATTGGGAGCCAGTGTGCGGACGTATTCAATCCGTCCGGGAATAGGCCGATCAGCATCAACAAAACCGGGGCAAACCGTATTGACCCGAATGGGAGCTACCTCAATGGCAATCGCCTTTGCCAGTGCCTCGGTTGCCGCATTCATCGCGCTGACAATCGAATAGCCGGGATAGCTGCGTCGCGACGCAACCCCTGAGGTGAGCACGATAGACCCATCCTGACGAATATGCCGCACCGCATGTTTTGCCAAACGATATTGCCCCCAGAATTTTGCATCGAAAGCAGCAGTCACTGCGGCCAGATCATTCTCAAGAAATCGTCCTGACGGCAACTGCGGTTTAACGGTAATCGCCAAATGATCAAACGAGCCAACTCGCTGAAAGAATCCGATCACCGATTGTTCGTCCGATGCGTCAACCTGCTCCACCCGTACACGACCACCGAGCTGCTTTGCAGCCGCATGCAGTTTTTCCAATGACCGCGAAGCAATCACCACCTCTGCCCCAGCGCTGATCGCCTGCTGCGCCACCGCAAAGCCAATACCGGAACTGCCACCGACCAAAACGATTTTTTTATTACTGAACATAAAGTGATCCGAGGTTTTCGAGATAGGTTCACCAGTAATTTCAGGCCTATTTGGCAAGCAAATTAACTAACAATCTCTCCTCCCCTACCCCGCCAACCCCACATAAACGTTCTGCACGTCGTCGTCCGAGTCCATCGCTTCGAGGAAGGCTTCCACTTCTTCGCGTTCGGCGTCGCTACTCAGCGTGACGGGATTCTTCGGACGGTAGCCCAGTTGGGCGGATACGACGGTGAAGCCTTGCGCGGGCAGCGCTTTGCACACGGCATCGAGATCGGTGGTGTCGGTGATGAAGAGGGTTGCGCCTTCTTCGGAGGGTTCGAGGTCTTGCGCGCCCGCTTCGATGGCGGCGACTTCAGGGTCTGCATCTTTCGAGTTCGGCATCGCTTCTATCATGCCGACGTAGCTGAAGTCCCACGAGACGGAGCCTTCCGCGCCGAGCTGGCCCTTGCGGAACAGCACACGCATGCTGGACATGGTGCGGTTGATGTTGTCGGACAGGCATTCGACGATGACCGGCACGCGGTGAGGCGCGAAGCCTTCGTAGACCAGACGTTCCAGTTGCGCGCCGCCGTCGAGCAGACCCGCGCCCTTCTTGATCGCGCGCTCCAGCGTCTCGCGCGGCATCGAGGCCTTCTTCGCCTGTTCGACCACCAGACGCAGGCGCGAATTCAGGTCCGGGTCTGCCCCGCCTTTGGCGGCGACCATGATTTCCTTGGACAGCTTGCCGAAGATCTTGCCCTTGGCATTCGCTGCGATTTCCTTATGTCTGGCTTTCCACTGTGCGCCCATAATAATTCTCTAGTTAGTTTGAAAAAATCTGTCCACGAAAAACACGAAAGCCACGAAAAAAACCGCGAAAACCTGCTTGTCTAATTTCGTGCTTTTCGTGTTTTTCGTGGACAAATGGTTCTGCTTTTACGACCAGCCCATTCCCGCGCGCATCTTGCCTCAACTGCAGCAAGGCTTCAATCTCGAATTCAGATCAGAACGACCAAGTCAGTTGCATGCTAGCCCGGTCGCCCAGGTTGTCGGCAATAGTTAATGCATTGTTGCGCGCGGGGCCGGCGGCAATCGCGGCGGGGTTGGAGACTGTCATCGCTCGCCATTCGTAATTGAAAATGACGCGTACAGCAGGATTGACGGAGTACTGCAGGCCCAGCGTGGTCGTCGCCAACTCGCGCTCGTTGGCTATGGTCTGCGTCATGAAATCCAGATAGTCATAGCGCAGGTCGGCTTCCCATTGCGGCAGGAAGCGCCAGCCGCCTTCCAGATACCAGCCGCCTGCCTTTTCGTTTACGCCGACGACGAACGGTTGTCCCACGAAGGGCGGCGTCTGACCGCCGACGATCATGCCGGCGGCGCGCAGGTATTCCGCCGAGGCGCGAAAATCGCCCTGCAGATATTTGATCCCCACACCTTCGCGCACCAGCGAGTAATGCTGCGTGCCGAACAGCCGCGAACCGGCCTGCCGCCAGACGTATGCACTGAAGTCTTCGCGGTTGGGTCCGCGACTCTTGGATCCTTGGCTGCCTAGCAAGTATGACGCCTGAAAACGCAGCGTCAGATCCTTGCGGCCGTCGCTATCCAGCATCCGGTCGATCGAATCGCCGTTGGACAGCATCGCGGCATAGGAATACTCCCACTGGCCGCGGTTGAATGTGTCGTAGACCTGTACGCCCCAGTCGCGGTAGCCGGAAAAACCGCTGGTCAGGCTGGCGGCCGAAGCGCCGGCCGGATTGACCGCGCCGCTGGACTGCACCGGCAGCCCAACCAGCAGGTAAAGCACCACGTTGGAGTTGTACACATAGGGCGCGGAAACGTTGACGGCCTGCAATGCTTCCTCGCTGGTCGGTAACTTGAACAGGCCGGCGCGCACGCGCGCGCCGGGGATGAGGCTGACGGTCAGCGAGGCATCGGTCAGCATCACATCGCTGTAATAGGTCGTGCCGTTCTGTCCGGCGTCGAGAGCGGCGAAATAATTGATCTCGTCACTGAGCCTGCCGCGCGCGCCCAAGCCGGCGCGCAACACCTGAAACTGATGCGGGCGTTCCAGGTTCGGCCAGTTGAGGTTGAGCGCCGAATATTTGCCGTTATGTATTGCGACGGGACCCTGCAGCCCGGTCACCGGCTGCGCATCGATGTGGGTATAGGTAGGCTGGACGAAACCGAAATACCTGAACGCAGGCGCGTCCGGCATCTCGTTACCCTGCAGTTGCAGCCAGTTGGTTGCCGACGCGGACGCTGATGCCAGCATGGTTAACACAGCGATAACGGCTCTCAATCTCATATCCCCGGACTTTCCAGCAATTTAACGAATTCATGTGCCGCCACCGGGCGACTGTATAAATAGCCCTGCACTTCATCGCAATCATAGTTGCGCAAGAAGGCAAGCTGGGCCTCGTTCTCGACGCCTTCTGCGATGACCTTGAGCTGCATCGTATGCCCGAGCTGGATGATCGCGCGGACAATGGCTGCCGAGTCGGCGTCCTCGGTCAGATCGCGCACGAACGACTGGTCGATCTTGAGTTTGTCGACGGCCAGCCGCTTCAGGTAGGACAGGCTTGAGTAACCCGTGCCGAAATCGTCGATGGACAGCTTCACGCCCATGTCTTTCAGGCTGTGCAAGGTCCTGATCGCGACCTCGATGTCCTGCAACAGGATGGACTCGGTCAATTCCAGCTCCAGCAACTCCGCAGGCAATCCCGACTGCTGCAACGCCCGTGCCACGGTCTCGACCAGGTTGCCGCGCTTGAATTGCAACGCGGAGAGGTTGACCGCGATCACCAGCGGCTGCCCCTGCTCCCGCCATACCTGCGCTTGACGGCAAGCATCCTGCAGCACCCATTCGCCTATCGAAATGATGAGGCCGCTACGTTCCGCCAGCGGAATAAACCGTCCCGGCGGAACCAGACCGAATTCCGGATGCTGCCAGCGCACCAGCGCTTCCGCGCCGACGATGCCGCCGCTGCCGATGTCGATCTGCGGCTGGTAGTGCAACAGGAATTCCTGGTTCTTGAGCGCGTTGCGCAATTGCCCCTGCAGATGCAATTGCTCTTGCGCATCGAGGTTCATCTTCTCGGAGAAGAAACGGTAAGTGTCGCGCCCGCTATCCTTGGCCTGATACAGCGCGGTATCCGCATTCCTGAGCAGCGTATCGAAATCCCGACTATCGAGCGGATACAAACTGATGCCGATGCTGAAGGTCGCATTGATCGAATAGTCTTCGATTTCGAAAGGCTCGCTGAACACCTCGACGATATGCTGGGCGATGCCGCCGATCGCGCCGGAGTCGCTCAAATGCGGCAGCAGCACGATGAACTCGTCGCCGCCCTGACGGCTGATGGTATCGGTGTCGCGCAGACAGCCGCGCAGGCGCTCGACCACGCGAATCAGCAACTGATCGCCGAAGTTGTGGCCGAGCGTGTCGTTAACCTGCTTGAAGTTATCCAGATCGAGGAACAACACCGCCACACCGGAGTGCTCGCGCTCCGCCAATGCGGCAGCCTGCTCGAAACGGTCGCGCAGCAACACCCGGTTGGGCAACTCGGTCAACATGTCGTGGTGCGCGAGGAATTCCAGTTTTTTCTCCGCCGCTTCGTGCTCGACGCGGGTGCGCAAGGTCTCGATGCCGTACGCCAGATCGTTGGCCATTTCTTCCAGCAGTCTCACTTCCTCTCGCTCGAAGGCTGCGGTTTCGGCTGCATAGATCGTCAACGCCCCAATCACGCGCTTCTTGCCGACCAGCGGCAACGCAATGCTGGAGAGGTAACCGCTCGCCAAGGCCGCGTCACGCCACAACTCAGTGCGCGGATTGGTCCGGTAATCCTGATTGATGTCGGTCTGCCCCGTCCTGATCGCGGAACCCGTCGATCCTTGTCCCTGTTCCGTGTCGGCCCAGCATACCCCCACACTGGCCAGATAATTTTCATCGTCACCGTACTGCGCCACCGGACGCACGCTTTTTGCCGCATCATGCTCGGCAAAACCCACCCATGCCATGCGATAGCCGCCCTGCTCGACCACCAGTCGGCAAATCTCGGTCAGCAGTGCCTGCTCTTCCACCGCATGCACCAGCGCCATGTTGCAATCGCTCAACAATTTGAGCGCGCGGTTCAGCCGTCTCTGGGTTTGTTCGGCATGTTTGCGTTCGGTGATGTCCTGATTGACGCCGATCAATCTGGCAACAACGCCTTGTTCGTTTCCTTCTATCCTGTAGCGCACCTGCACCCAGCGGGGCTCGCCGTCGGCACACAGGATTCGCGCTTCGGTCTGAACAAAGGGATCGCCGATGTCCGCGCTCAAAGACTGCCGGATATACTCGCCCACCATTTGCGCATCGTCGGGGTGAACCATCCGCCGCGCGAAATCCGCCGAAGACATGCGATAGCCCCCCATCTTCTCTGCAGTGGTGTGGTGCAGCGAATAATATTGGTCGTTTAGCACGAATTCATCGCTGGCTACCTCATACTCCCAATGCCCCAGACGGGCAATCTGCAGCGCTTCCGACAACTTGGCTTCGCTCTCCCGCAACGCGACTTCCGCACGCAGGCGCACATCGAGCATTTCATTGAATTCTTGCGCCACTTCCCGGATTTCCGGGGGGCCATCCAGTTCGGCTCTGGCTGCGCCGTGCCCCTTCCTGATCGCGCGCGAAGCCGATGCCAGCGCGCCGATCGGGCGCGATATCTGGCGCGCGATCCACCATGCCCCACCCAGAATAAGCAACAGACAGATCAAGCCCAGCAACACATTCCTGAACAACGAAGCCCGGAGTTGGGAATAAACGGTGCTGGTCGGTATGCCGACATACGCGGACCAACTCGCGCCTTGTACCGGATGCACGTCATAAAATCTGGGCTGAACATCAATCCCGTCCATTTCCCCTTCCAGCCCGGCCAGCAGTTTCTTGACGGTGCTGTTGTCGCCAAGATTCTTTCCCACCCATTTTTCGGTATCGAGATTGCGCCAGACGAAAGTGCCCTCCGCGGTAATGACGCCGACGGTGGTATCTGGAATCAACGGCGCATTGGACAGATTGGGTTCGTACAAGGCCAGATCGAGCGGCAAACCGAGAAAACCGATTCTTTTCCCATGATCGTCGCGGATCGGATAGGTCAGCACGGTCACCCATCTGCCGGTGATCGGGCCGAAAAAAGGATCGCTCACGACGAAATCGTCCTCGACCAGCGACTTCTTGAACCAAGGCGCTTGGGCTACCGAAACCGGCTTGCCGCCCGGCTGCGGAACCGCAGAACAAATCGCCGTGCCTTGCATGTCGATCACGGTCATGTTGGCGGATTTAGGAAACAGCTGGCGAAAATCCCATAACACCCGATCGCAGTGTCGCGCATCCATCTTGCGGACAAGCGGGCGTTTGGCCATCTGCACCAGAAGATCACGGTTGGAGATCAGAACGCGATCGACATCGGAAGACGCGACCACCGCAAGCATGTGCGCTGTGGACTTCGCCTCGACGATGCGCTGCTGCGCATTGTCGAAAATCGTGTACACAAGTATCACTATCATCGGCAGTGCGATGGCCGCAACCAGCACCAACAACTGCGCGCGGATCGTGAGGAAGGATTTCATTTCGATGAATCCGGTAATCGGGGGATCGGGAGGGGCACTCTTCGTCTTTCAGTGCAATCGGGAAAGCGCCGACATCATAGCGCAAATACTCCTGCGGATTTATGAGACATATCCCTCATTGCAGAAGCCGATGGCATTTTGAACTTCATCTTTCATAACCAGATGGTTCAGGAGGCTACCGGCTGCGTCGCGCGAGGCAGAAAAACAGTAATTGTCGTTTGATTATTTTTATCCGAGACGGCAAGTTCGATCTTTCCTCCTTGCGCTTCGGTCAACAGCTTGGCCGAGTAGGTCCCCAATCCGGTCCCCCCCTGTTTCCCGTGGGTCACGAACTTGTCGAAAAAATGCTCGCGAATCTCTTCTGGCACCGCACCCTTGTTCGTTATGACGATGGTGAGGGGAGACTCGTCATTCAGCTTTACCGAAACCTGGCTCGCTTCGGGTGCCGCCTCGCAGGCATTCTTGACCAGGTTCTGGAACAGCGAATAGCACAGCATCGCATCGCCGAACGCTTCGGGCAACTCCTCGCCCACGGAGAAATCGGTATCGACCGAAATGGTCAGACGCTTCACGGAGAAAGTTGTACGTGAAATCTCGACGATGCGACGCAGTATGTCGCCGATCTTCACCGGCTTCGGATCGAGTTTGAAACGCCCGGTTTCGATCTTGAACAGTTCCGACGACAGGTTGATCATGTTGAGCACCTGCAGCGCGGTCTCCTCGACCATGCGCAATTGCTCGATCTGCTTGCGATTCATCGAATCGTCCTCGGCCAGGCTCTGCACCAGACCAAGCACCCCGGCCAGCGGCCCCTTCATGTCGTGGCGGGTGATGTGTTCGACATCCTCGCGCAAGCGGGCGGCTTCCAGCATGCCGTCGTAGTCCGCCTGCAGCTGCTTGTGCAGTTCGACATAGCGCATGAAGTTGCGCACCCGCGGGAGCAGCACCGCCGGGTCTATCGGTTTGGTGACGAAGTCCACCGCCCCCAGCTCCAGCCCCTTGTCGCGTGCTTCATCGCCGGTCATCGCGGTGACGAAGATCACCGGGATAGTCTCGGCGCTGGGATGCTCGCGCATCCGGCGCGCCACTTCGAAACCGTCCATATCCGGCATCATGATGTCGAGCAGCACCAGATCGGGCGGATTGTCCGAGCAGCAGATATTCAGCGCCTTGGCACCGTTGTGCGCGATGCGCACGCGGTATTCGTCCCTGAACAGATGCGCCAGCAACTGCAGGTTATCCGGCGTATCGTCCACCACCAGGATGGTCGGGCGAGCCGCCTCTTCTGTCGCTTCGACGGGCTCGCCACTGCCGATATCCGCTTGGCGATGGGTGAGGACGGCTGCTTCCTCATGATGCGCGATGAAGGCTTGTCGCGGCTTCCATGTCAGCAGTTTCTCGATGCGCTCGGCCAGCTTGCCGGTCGTATAAGGCTTCACCAGCAGGTCGCTCACGCCGCACGCGACCGCCTCGGCGACTTTCTCGCGCTCGGCTTCGGCCGTGATCATCATGAAGGGAAGATAGCGCAATCGCTCGTCAGCCCGAACGGACTTCAGCAGGTCGAGCCCCGACATCACCGGCATACTCCAGTCGGACAACACGACATCGACATGCTGGGATTGCAGGATACGCATGGCCTCCGCACCGTTCGCGGCGGAAACGATGCTGTCTGCCCCCAGGGACCGGAGTTGGTTGGCGTTCATCTTGCGCATCGGCTCGAAGTCGTCGACAACGAGGAAAGTCGTTTTTTTGGGGATCATCATAAGTCACCTCAAGCGGGAGCAACTCCGGTCTGTGCCAGATATTCGGCCTTCTTCGACATATCCTGGTCAGAATCGGCATATTTCGCCGCGATGGCGCGGAACTCGTCCTGCAGTTCCAGGAAGGCATCGACGATATCCGGGTCGAAATGCCTGGCCTTGCCGGCCTTGATGATCTCGACCGCTTTTTCATGCGTCATCCCTTCCTTGTAGACGCGGCGGCTGATCAGCGCATCATATACATCGGCCAATGCCATCAGGCGCGCGCTAATCGGGATGTCGTCCCCGGAAAGTTCATCGGGATAGCCGCTGCCATCCCATTTTTCCTGATGCGACAAGGCGATCTCCTTGGCCATGCGCAGGAACTCGACATTGGTTCCCAAGTCTTTCTCCGCCTGTGCGATGGCGTCCCTGCCCAGGGTGGTGTGAGTCTTCATGATCTCGAATTCTTCGGGCTCGAACTTGCCCGGTTTCAGCAGGATGCGATCGGGGATGCCGACCTTTCCGATATCGTGCAGCGGCGCAGATTTGAACAGCATGGTGATGTTTCGATCGCTCAGGAAGTGGTCGAATCGGGGATGATTACGCAGCTTCTCTGCCAGCACCTTCACATAGAACTGGGTGCGCCGGATATGGTTGCCGGTATCGGAATCGCGTGTTTCCGCCAGCGAGGCCATCGCCAGAATCGTCACATCCTGGATCGCCGCAACCTCGGCAGTGCGCCTGGCGACCTCAGCCTCGAGAAACTCGTTCTTGTCGCGCAGGAAATCGGCCGACGCCTTCAGGGTCAGATGGGTTTTTACCCTTGCCAATACGATGGGCGGACTGATCGGCTTGGTGATGTAATCGACCGCGCCCAGTTCCAGGCCGTGCTTCTCGTCCTCTATTTCGGCCTTGGCCGTCAGGAAGATCACCGGAATGTCGCGCGTCGTCGCATCGGCCTTCAGCCTGGTGCACACTTCATAGCCGTCCATGCCCGGCATCATGATGTCGAGCAGGATGAGGTCGGGCGGATTCTCGGATGCCGCGATCTTCAATGCCTTTTCGCCATTGCTGGCGACCTTGACCTTGTAATCGTCCTTGAGCAACCCGCTCATCAGCGACAGGTTATCCGGCGTGTCGTCCACCACCAGCACTGTCGGTTTGTCGGTAAAGTCGAACGTATCCATCTTTTTCTCCTTCGCAACAGATCATCATGCCACATGGGCATGTACCGCCCAGCCTTACGCCTGGACGAACCTTCGATATCGATAAACGTGCCGACCAGTCCGCCTTTCGGGCCGTCAGGCAAGCGGAACCCTTGCACCCAATACACGCAGCGATGTATCTTGCCGTCGGCATAGGTCAACTGCACTTCGCGCCTGACCGAGCCGACGCTGTCGATCACCGCCTCATCCTCCCGCTGGTAGGCGAGCCGCTCTTCCATGGGCAGACACTCGAGATCGAGCACCCGCTTGCCGATGAAATCCGCCTTGCGCACGTTGAATGCCTTTTCGTAAGCCGCATTGCAACCTATGAAGCGGGCATCCACGCCTTTATAGAAGATCGGATTGGGGATGCTGTCCAGCAATGCCTGCTGCAAGCCCAATTGCCTGGAGAACTCGGCGTTGTATTGCTGCTTGCGCGTGATGATCTCGACGCAAGCGGCGACGACCGGCTCCAGCTCCTGCAACACCTCCATATCCTTCCGGTCGATCGGCCTGAATCCGGCCAGTTCGACCACCGCCACCAGCTGCTCGTTCAGCAACAAGGGGCGGAGCAATATCCAGGATGGCTGTCCCTCGCCCGTACCCGAGGCGATGCGCAGATAACCCGCGGGAGGCTGATCCAGTTGAACCGGAACACGCTCGATAGCGCACTGCCCGGTCAGCCCTTCGCCATAGGCGACCGCACGACCATAATCGCCGTCCGCCACGCCATAACCGCCAACCAGCACCAGTTCGCGCTTCGCTTCGTCGGCGACATAGAACAGCCCGTACCGCACCTCCAGCATCGCAGCCAGACTAGACAAATAGCATTGCGACAAATCCCCGATACTGACGGCATCGCGCAACCTGGCCCCGGTCTCGGCCAACGCCTCGCCTCTTTTCGCGGACTCCACGACCGCTTTCTCGGCGTTTTGCCGCTCGACCGACTCGGCCGCCAGCCGCTCTTTTATCCGGCGGCGATATGCCAACAGGTACTGCACGGTCAAGCCCGATGCCAGCGCAAGCAGCAGGATACCGCCGAGCACACTCAGTTTGAGGCTTTTCGGGAACCACTTCGAAGCATCATGGAACCGCACCAGCGTCCAGTTTCCTGCGGGATCGCGCCAGTCCAACGGTATCCGCTCGGCCACATAGCGCACCCCATCGATGGAAAAGTCCGGGGCATAAGGATCGAAGCCCAGCACCGTCGGCGTCTTGTTGTCGAAACGCTGCCCGAACTGTTTCAGCTTGCGGATATCCTCCACCCGTTTCTCGCTGAATGGCGGCGACATGCTGAGCAGCCATTCGGGTTTGGTGCTGGCGAAGACCACCCCCTGCGGGGAAAGCAGCAGTCCGTTGCCGCCGGCCTGCCTGAGCACATCATCCAGGGGATCCGCCGACGTCTTGATCGAAATGACCCCGATGATCTTCCCCTTGCTGCTGCCTTCGTAAAGTGGCGCGGCATAGTAAATGCCGCGCGAATCCGAGTAAGCGCCGACCGCGGCATAGATGCTTTCCTGCCCCCTGATCGCCTGCTGGAAATAGGGACGGAAGGGTATCGATTTACCGGTGGATTTCTTGCCGTCGGTATCGTTGGCAACCATCAGCCCGTCCTGATCGACCACATAGGTGCCTTCGAAACCGAACTGTTTGCGCGGGATGGATAGCCGTTCCAGCACCTCCGGGGCATCCAGCGGATATTTCCCCAGTGCCGCCTGCTTGAGGACCGGTTCGTTCAGCCCTATCATCGCAGCCACCCCCATGTTTTTGCTGCGTATCGTCTCCACGCTGAGGTTGGCCTTGAGCGTCACCAGCGCGGCGACCAGTTCCGCACGGCCATCCGTTTCGGCCTTGTGCTGCAACAACTGGAGCGTCAGTGCGGCAACCAGCAACCCGGCCCCCAGCGCGAGGGCGACCGGGTGTCTGACGACTCTCTCTACAAGGTTCAACGTGGACATTTGTTCGCCTCAAGCTGTCAGGACAAGTCGATCTTGAGTTCGGTCGCTCGCTCGCGCAGATACTTGAGCGCCGCCTCGAAATCGTATTGCTTGATCGCACCGTCGATTCTGGTGAAATGCTCGGCCCCCATGGCGAATCGCAACAGGTCGAGATTCTCTTCCAGTACATCGCTGGCTTCGCTGTCGTCCTCCGCCAACAGACCGCCGAGTTTCTGCACCACGCCGGCGACCTTGTTCATGTCGAGCGATTCCGGTGGTTTGCCGCTTTCTTCCCCGGGCAGGAATTGCCGCAAGGCGGCGATCATCGCCCCCTGCTTCTTCTCGAACGGGGCGATCTTTTTCTCGACGGCTTCGGCGTCCGCCCCTTCGCGGATCATCTTCTCCAGTTCGGCGGCCATCTCCTGCAAGCCGCTGGCGCCGATGTTGCCGCTCACCCCCTTGGCGGAATGCGCGATACGCTCCGCCGTGGCGCGATCCCCGGCATCCAGTGCCGCCCGCAACTCGGTTGGGGTGGCCTGCTGATTGCTGACATATTTCTGCAGCATGCTCAGATATAGCGGTCGCTTGCCCAGCACGCGGCGCAAACCCAGTTCGACATCGAGCCCTTCGATCACCGGCAGGCTGATCTCGTCTTTGGGTGCATGGTGCCTATCCTGGATTTTCTCTTCGGCTTTCGCCGGAACAAACTGCGTCGGCTTGACCCACTTCAACAGGGTGCGGAACAGATCATCCGGCTCTATCGGCTTCGCCACATGGCCATTCATGCCTGCCGCTTCGCAACGCTCCTTGTCCTGTTGCATCGCATTGGCCGTCATCGCCACGATGGGCAGGGCCTTGTACTTTGCATCCTTGCGGATCTCCTCTGTGGCCGTCACGCCATCCATCACCGGCATCTGCATATCCATCAACACGATGTCGTAGGACTTCCTGGCCAGCATATCGAGCACTTCCTGCCCGTTGTTGGCGATCTCGACCTGGAAGCCGGCATCCTCCAGCAGGCCCACCGCCACTTCCTGATTGAGCTCGTTGTCTTCCGCCAGCAGGATGGCCGCCCCCTTGATCGCGGCGAGGTCCTCCAGCACGGTCGACACCTCGTGTTCGCTGGTGCGATGTTCGTCCACCTGCCCGCCCAGCACTCGCATCACGGTATCGAACAGCATCGAGGCATTGACCGGCTTGATCAGCACGTCCTCCAACCCGGCATCCTCTGCTTCCTTGAGCACCTCCTCGCGCCCGTACGCAGTCACCATCACCAGATGCGGAGGAGCGTTCAATCCGGCCGACTGGATTTCTCTGGCGGTTTCAATACCGTCCATGCCCGGCATGCGCCAATCGAGGAACACCACATCGAACGGGTTGCCGGATTGATCGGCGTGCCTGACGGCCTGCACCGCCGCCTTGCCATCCGCCGCCTGGATGACCTTGAAGGTCATACTGCCCAGCATGTCTTCCAGCACATTGCGGGCCAGTTCGTTGTCGTCCACGACCAGCACCCGGCGGCCGCGCAGGTCGGGCGAGGGGATCAATTTCTTCGCATCTCCCTTGGCCTTGCCCAACCGGGCCGTGAACCAGAACGTGCTGCCCTTGCCGTATTCGCTCTCGACGCCCACCTCGCCATGCATCATGCTCGACAACTGCTTGGAGATGGCCAGGCCGAGGCCGGTGCCGCCGTATTTGCGGCTGGTCGAGGTGTCCGCCTGCTGAAAGGACTGGAACAGCTTGCTCTTCTGTTCTTCGGTCAAACCAATGCCGGTGTCGCGCACCCCGAAATGGATCAGCACATCGTCATCGGTCTGCTCCAGCACTCTGGCGCTGACCACGACCTCGCCCTGCTCGGTGAACTTCACCGCATTGTTGGCGTAATTGATGAGGATCTGCCCCAGTCGCAGCGAATCGCCGTTCAGATGCTCGGGCACATCGGGTGCAATGTCGAAAACCAGTTCCAACCCCTTGGCGGAGGTCTTCTCGGAGATGAGGCTGGCAACGTTGTCCAGCACCTTGTCCATCTCGAAATCGACATGCTCTATGGCGAGCTTGCCCGCCTCGATCTTGGAGAAATCGAGGATGTCGTTGATGATGCCGAGCAGATGCTGGCCGGAGCCCTGTATCTTCTTGATGTAGTCGCGCTGACGCGGCGTGAGGTCGGTCTTCAGCGCCAGATGCGACATGCCGATGATGGCGTTCATCGGCGTGCGTATCTCGTGGCTCATGTTGGCAAGGAAGTCCGACTTCATCCTGGTCGCATCTTCGGCGACCTCCTTGGCTTTGGCCAGCTCCTGCTGGGCGTGCACGTACTCGGTGATGTCCTGCGTCACGCCGTACATGTCGGTCGGCTTGCCTTCGGCATCGCGGGCCACGCTGCCGAAGGCGTGAATCCATACGATGCGACCATCGACAGGCCGTTTGTAAGCGTAAATGGAGTCGTAAGCGGGAATCTTGCCATCGCATGCCTCCTGGAAATTCTGCCCCGTCGCCTTTGCGTATTCCGGGTCGCCCGCCTCAACGTTGGCGAACCAGTCCTCCGCCACGCGGTAGCGGTAGTTCTCATTAGGGATGTCGCCGAAGATGTCGGCCGCCCGCTTGGATGAGTTGTACCAGCCCGAGCCGTCAAGCGGCACATGCCAGTAGCCGGCCCTGGTCAAGCCCAGCGCCTGGTCGTTGAGGAAGTTGACATGCTTGATAGCTTCTTCTGACTGCTTGCGCTCGGTGATGTCGAGCAGCCAGCCCATCACCCCTTCTTCGCCGTTGTGTACGAACGGCATGAAAGTCACCAGATAGTCGCGCAACTCGCCTCCCGCGCCGACCATTTTCATCTCGCGGTTGTGAACAAAACCATCCCGTTTGAGCGATCCGAGCACATCGTCGCGATCTTCCGGTTTCGCATAAATCTTCTGCGCAGCATCACCGACCCTGACATCGAACATCTTTTCGAATTCCGGATTGGTGTAGCGGAACACTCCCCTAGTGGTAAAGGCGGTTCCGACCGGACTGTGATCAAGGATGTGCTGCATTGCAGCGCGTTGTTCAGCGATGGCATTCTCGGCTGCCTTGCGCTCCGTTATATCGCGAACGCCGACAATGAGGGCTGCTTTCCCCGACAGCTTGATAGGCACCAGGGTAATCTCGCAGGGCACAAGAGTCCCGTCGATGCGTTTATGGAGCCAATCGAAGTGATGCGGACTCTGTTGTCCAAGCGCCTTTTCGATATGCTCTCTGGCAGCCAGTGCAGAAGGACGGCCATCGGGTTGAGATTCCGGCGAAAGCTCGACTGGCCCGCACTTCAGCAAATCGCTTACCTGCTCGAATCCGTAGATTGTCGCCGCCCGCTGGTTGGCATGCACAAAGCCACGCTCCGGATCCAGCACCAGCAAGCCGTCGCTGGAATTATTGAAATAGGCGTTAACCTTTTCTTCTGCATCCTTGCGCTCGCTGATGTCGCGGAACACAACTACCGTACCGACGAGGGCGCCATCCTTGTAAACCGGCGTGGTTGTGTACTCGACCGGCAGCGCCGTCCCATCCTTGCGCCACAACACCTCGTTGTCCACCGTGCGCGACTGTCCGTCTTGCGCAGTCAGGTACATTGCGCATTCTTCGCGCGGAAAATCGCTACCATCCGCATAGTGGTGGTGCGTTAGCGCATGCATAGGCTGGTCGAGCAACTCCGCTTCGCTGTAACCCAGCAGGGCAGGCACGGCCGGGTTGATGAAGGTCAACTTGCCGTCCGCATCCAGGCCGACGATGCCTTCGTTGACCGAACCCAGGATCAGGCGGCTGCGCTCTTCCAGAGCCGCCAGCCTGGCCTCCGCTTCCCTGCGCTCGGTCATGTCGCGCACCGAAGCGCAGAAGCAAGCGCTGCGGCCGCTCATCGCGGGCAGCATGGAGAGGGAGACATCCACCGGGAATTCGCTGCCGTCCTGACGCACGCCGCGCAGATTCGCGCAATTGTGCCCCATGGTCCTGTTGCCGCCATCCCTGAAGAAATCGGCGCGCATATCGGCGCGCATACCGGCACGAATATCGGCATGCCGCGCCCTGATGTCCTTCGGCACCAGATTGTCCACATTGACCCCGGCCAGGTATCCCGGCGCATAGCCGAATAACTCTTCCAGCTTGGGGTTGCACAGGATGATGATGCCGGACTCGTCGACCACCAGCATGCCATCCGGCGCCGATTCGAGAATGCCGCGATACCACGCCTCGGTCGTCTTGAGTTCGACCTGCTGCGCTTCCAGCTCGACCTGTTGCTCTTCCAGTTGTGCGGCCTGCTTCTCCATGCGTTGCGCCTGCTCCTGGGTTTCCTTCAGCAGGTGCTGCGTATGCAGGCTGCGCTCCAGTATCTCCATGCTCATCGCGAGCAAGGGCATCAGTTCGTCGAGCAAGGTCATTTCGCGCGTATCGAAACTCCGGAAGGCGGCCAATTCCAGTACGCCCAATACCCTGTCTTGCAGCAAAACAGGCAGCACCGAGATATTCCTGGGGGCCGCTTCGCCCAGACCGGAGCCTATCTTGATGTAATCCTCCGGCGGATCGGTGAGGGTGATCGGGGCATGCTCCATGGCGCACTGTCCGACCAATCCTTCGCCGATGGCGAAGTGCTGATTCAGGTTCTTGCGCTCGCGGTAGCCGTAGCTGCCCAGCAGGCGCAGCTTGTCTTCGGCGGTGTCATGAATATAAAACACCGCGTAACCGACATTGAGCAGCGGGGCAATCCTGGATAGCAGTTGATGCGAAAGTTCGGTGAAGGTCGTGGCCTGTTGCAATTCTGCGACGATTTCGCCGAGATATGATTTGATCCAGCGCTGGCTCTCCATTTGCCGCGAACTGGTCTGCAACACCTCGACCGACCGTGCGAGATCGCCGATTTCGTTGACGTAGTCGGCGTGGGGAATCCTGACATCCAGATGCCCTTCCGCCAGCGCCTTGACTGCGCGCCGCAGGCTTTCCGAAGGACGCTTGATGGAGTTGCTGACGAGCAGGCCGAACAACAGCGCCAGCACCGTGCCTCCCGCCAGCATGAAAACGATCAGCCAGAAATTCTGCTGCGCGATACGAGTAGCCTCGATGGCCGACGCTGCGGCACCCTCCGCCTTGATGTGCGCCATTTCGTCGAGCGCGTTGTCCGCCGTTTCGGCGACGCGCTGGAATTCCGGCGAGAAAACGAAAGCCGTTGCCTCGCTTTCACTCTGTGCCAGAACAGAAACGGTATGGTCGATGTTGCGCTTGTAGGCCGCAAACAGCACCTCGAATACCACCAGCTTTTGCCTGGCCTCCTCGCGAAAAATATGCCGGCGTGCCTCCTCTATATCTTTTTGCAGGCCACTGTCGAATTCGGCCAACTGATTGAACGCCCGTTCGCGCTCAGCTGCATCCGGCGCCAGCACGGCCTGGCGCAATGCCCGGCCCATCTTTGCCAGATGGACCTGGGCGCTCTTGATACTTTCAATTCCCAGCAGCTCTTTTTCGTAGATCACCTGAGTCGAAGTATTGACGACACTCAGGCTATGGATGGCTTCGATACCGATAGCCAAGGAGAACAACAGGCCCGCACTGAAGCCCATCATCAGTTTGGTTTTCAGGCTCAGTTTTTCCAGGAACAAAAACAGCTGCTTCATCGGAAAGGCTCCACTGGTTTCTTATTCTGATTGGAAGGAATACTACTCCAGAAAGACGCGGCTGCCATCAAATCCGGCTCTGGCGACGCCGATACAACTTATGGGAAAGGTCCATGGGAACAAACAGGGAATTCCCTATCTGCCCCAGCGATTCCGACTGCCCGAGAAAAAGCAGCCCATGCGGAAGCAGCGCCCGATGAAAACTCCGCAGGAGTTGATCCTGCAAATTTCCTTTCATGTAAATCAGCAGATTGCGGCAGCTCACCAAGTCCAGCTCCTCTGGCGCTGCCCCGCTGACCACATCGCGTCTTTCGAACAGGCACTTCGACCTTACGCTTCCGATGACCCGGTATTGCGATCCACTTGTCTCGAAATACGACTCCAGCACCTCTTTCGGCACTTCCTTCATCGCGGATTCCGGGTAGAGTCCTTCGCGCGCCAGTGCCAGCGCCTCCGAATTCAGGTCCGTCCCGATGACGCAAATGTCGGACTGTTCAAAGCGGGGACCGAGTATCTCGTGCAGGATGATCGCCAGGGTGTAGACCTCCTCGCCCGACGCGCATCCCGGCACCCACATCCTGATCTTCTCTTGCGGAGCCTTGGCCCCGATGATCGGGCGCAATGCCTGCTGCAAGCCAAGAAACGCATCCCGGTCGCGAAAGAACGAGGAGAGCGAAACCAGGAACAGATGCTGGATGACGGACAACTCCGCCGGATGTCTTTCGATATGAGCCAGATAGTCTTCGAGCGAGCGGATGTTCAATAGCGACATCCGTCGCTCCAGCCGACGCAGCAGCGTTTCTTCCTTGTAATTGCTGAAATCACAGCCTGTCGCGGCGAACACCTTCTCCAGCAGCGGGGGGAGCGCCGAAAGCGTTGCCGCCGGAGGGGATGGAGGCTCCACCGTTTGCGCAATCAATGCATGTAGCAACTCCGGGATGTCATCGATCTTGCGTATGTGATCGACCGCCCTTGCCGCCACGGCCGCCGACGGCATGCCGTCGAACAGGGCTGTAAGCGGATCCTGCGCGATGGTGATGCCGCCCATCGCCCGGATCGCCCGGCACCCCATCGCGCCGTCAGAGCCCGCGCCGGACAGAACTATGCCGATCGCCCTCTGTCCGTACGCTTCGGCGAGCGATGCGAACAGGATATTGACCGAAGGTGAGGAGAGGTTCTCTGAAGTCGGCTCCTGCAGATGAAGGCAATTACCCCGCGCCAGCCCATCCTTTCCGGCGGGGATCAGGTAAATATAATCTGGCTGCAATTGCATGCCTTCGCTCGCCATCACCACACGCAACCGCGAATGCTGGTTCAACAAGCGCAGCATCAAGTCGCTGTGCCCGCCTTGTGCCATATGCTGGGCGATCACATAGGCCATGCTCCCGGTCGGTGCCAGTCTGGGCAACAAGGCCATCAGCGTTTCCAATCCTCCGGCTGACGCCCCTATGCCTGCAAGGAAAAATGAATCGCTAGTCCTCATCCTTCACATAATCCGCAAATTCACCGTAAGTATCCGGCACACCCTGCTGCTCTTAGACCATCCCGTTCGCCGCATCCTCCACCACCCGCAGAAAGGCATCGCCGTACTTTGCCAGCTTGGCCTGGCCCACGCCGCCGATCTGCGCCATCTCGTCCAGCGTCTGCGGTTTGCGGTTGTGGATTTCCAGCAAGGTGCTGTCGTGGAAAATCACATAGGGCGGCACGCCCTGTTCGCGTGCAAGCTCCATGCGTTTGGCCTTGAGCGCCTGCCATAACGGATCGTCATTCGCGCCGGCAAACGACTCGCGCGACTTCGCGCCACGCTCGCCGCGCTGAGCACGGCGCTTCACCGGATCGGCGTCGCGCCGCAGCCAGACTTCCTGCAAGCCTTTCAGCACCGGACGCGCGGCCTCGGCGAGCTTCAAACCGCCGTAGGCTTCCATGTCGACGTTGATGTATCCGGCGGCGACCAGCTGGCGATAGACGCTGCTCCATTGCGCTTGCGCCAGTGCGTTGCCGATGCCGAAGGTGGAAAGTTGCTGGTGATTGAACTGCTCGACCTTGGGCGTGGCCTTGCCCAGCAGCACGTCGATCAGGTGCGCGACGCCGAAGCGCTGGCCGGTGCGGTACACGCAAGACAGCGCCATGCGCGCGGCCTCGGTCGCGTCCCAAGTGTCCACCGGCTCCAGACAGTTGTCGCACTGCGCGCAATCGCCGGGATATTCCTCGCCGAAATAGCGCAGGATGGTTTGGTGGCGGCATTCGGTGGATTCGCAGAAGCCGAGCAAGGCATCGAGCTTTTGCAGCTCGACGCGCTTGCGTTCCTCCGGCGCATCGCCGGACAGCAGCATCTGGCGCATCGACACCACATCGCCCAGCCCATAGGCCATCCACGCGTTCGCGGGCAGCCCGTCGCGCCCCGCACGCCCGGTTTCCTGATAGTAACCTTCCATGCTCTTGGGCAAATCCAGGTGGGCGACGAAGCGCACGTTGGGCTTGTCTATGCCCATGCCGAACGCGACCGTGGCGACCATGACGACGCCCTCCTCGCGCAGGAATCTGGTCTGGTTTCTGTTGCGCGTGGAAGCATCCAGTCCGGCGTGATACGGCAGCGCATCCCAGCCCTGCTCCTTAAGCCACGCGGCAGTCTCTTCGACCTTCTTGCGCGACAAACAATACACGATGCCCGCGTCGTTCGGATGCTCGGTTTCGAGGAAGGCCAGCAACTGCTGGCGCGCGTTGTTCTTCAGCGCGACGCGATAACGGATGTTGGGCCGGTCGAAGCTGGAGACGAATTGCTGGGCCTGCTCCAGCGATAATCGCTCGACGATCTCGCGCCGCGTCGGCGCATCGGCCGTCGCAGTCAGCGCGATGCGCGGCACTGAAGGGAAGCGTTCGTGCAGCACCGTCAGCGCGCGGTATTCGGGACGGAAGTCGTGCCCCCATTGCGACACGCAATGCGCCTCGTCGATGGCGAACAGCCCTATGCCGTTCTCCTCGTCCAGACGCTCCAGCAGCTCTAGGAAACCTTCCGTCATCAACCGTTCCGGCGCGACATACAGCAGCTTCAGTTCGCCGCGATTGATCTGCCGGTAAACCTCGCGCGCGGCATCGGCATCGAGACTGGAATTGAGGAACGCGGCAGACACGCCGAGCTGTTTCAGCGCATCGACCTGGTCCTGCATCAGCGCGATCAGCGGCGACACCACGATGCCGACGCCGGGACGCAGCAACGTGGGAATCTGGTAGCACAGCGACTTGCCGCCGCCGGTAGGCATCAGTACCAGCGCGTCGCCGCCCGCTACGACATGCTCGACTATGGCCTGCTGCGCACCGCGAAAGGAGGCATAGCCGAACACGTCATGGAGGATTTGTTGGGGAGTAGCCACGAATACCGACCGTCGCGGCTAATGACTTGCGGATTTGATTCCGGGCGTCGGCGCAACCGACGACACCGGCGGATTGCCGATGAACTGGAAGAAGACTTCGTCGCGCTTGATCATGCCGAGTTCGCTGCGCGCGCGCTCCTCGATCGCGTCGGTGCCCTGTTTGAGGTCGCGCACTTCGGCGTCCAGCAGCGCGTTGCGCGCCTGCGTCTGCTGATTGATTTGCTGTTGCTCCTCGACCTGACGGTTGAGGTCCCACACCTTCAACCAGCTACCCTTGCCCAGCCACAGCGGGTACTGCAACAGGAGCAGCAGGGCAGCCAGTATCAGTGTGACTGCGCGCACATCAGCCCAGCTGGTAGTAGGCCTCGCGTCCCGGATAGGATGCGCAATCGCCGAGGTCCTCTTCGATGCGCAGCAGCTGGTTGTACTTCGCCATGCGGTCGGAACGCGACAGCGAACCGGTCTTGATCTGCATCACGTTGGTGCCCACGGCCAGGTCGGCAATCGTGGAGTCTTCGGTCTCGCCGGAGCGGTGCGACATCACGGCGGTGTAGCCGGCGCGCTTGGCCATCTCGATGGCGGCGAAGGTCTCGGTCAGCGTGCCGATCTGGTTCACCTTGATCAGGATGGAGTTGGCGATGCCCTGCTTGATACCTTCCTTCAGTATCTTGGTGTTGGTGACGAAGATGTCGTCGCCGACCAGCTGGATGGTCTTGCCCAGGCGCTGGGTCAGCAGCTTCCAGCCGTCCCAGTCGTTCTCGGCCAGGCCGTCTTCGATGCTGACGATGGGGTACTTGTCCACCCAAGTAGCATACAGATCGACCATCTGCGCGGAAGTCAGCGTCAGGCCGTCCGCCTTCAGGTGGTATTGACCGTCCTTGTAGAACTCGGAAGATGCCGGGTCCATCGCGATCGCCACGTCCGCGCCCGGCACGAAACCGGCGGCTTCGATGGCCTCGACGATGACTTTCAGCGCGCCCTCGTTGGAGCCCAGCGCCGGTGCGAAACCGCCCTCGTCGCCGACAGTCGTCGGCAGGCCGCGATGATGCAGCACCGCCTTCAGCGCATGGAACACTTCGGCGCCGTAGCGCAGCGCCTCGCGGAAGCTGGGCGCGCCCACGGGGACGATCATGAATTCCTGCATGTCGGAACCGCCGGTGGCATGCGCGCCGCCGTTGATGACGTTCATCATCGGCACCGGCATCTGCATGCGCGCCGCGCCGCCAAAATAGCGGTACAACGGCAGGCCGGATTCTTCCGCCGCAGCCTTCGCGACGGCGATGGACACCGCCAGGATCGCATTCGCGCCCAGGCGGGACTTGTTCTCGGTGCCGTCCAGATCGATCATGGTCTGGTCGATGAAAGCCTGCTCGGAAGCGTCCAGTCCGATGATCGCTTCGGCGATCTCGGTGTTGACGAATTCGACAGCCTTCAGTACGCCCTTGCCCAGGTAACGCGACTTGTCGCCATCGCGCAGCTCCATGGCTTCTCGGGTGCCGGTGGAGGCGCCGGACGGCACGGCGGCGCGTCCCATCACGCCGGACTCAAGCAACACGTCCGCTTCTACGGTCGGGTTGCCGCGCGAATCCAGAATCTCACGGGCGATCACATCAACAATTGCGCTCATATTATTTTTCCTTGTCTGCTCTATCTAACTAAATGTTTCTCAAATCGATTGTTTCTTCGATCAAACCTTGCTGCTTGACGGTCGCATCGAGCACCATCAGCGTCTTCAACAATGCCTTCAGATGCCCCAGCGGAAAGGCGTTCGGCCCATCCGACAGCGCTTGGGACGGATTTGGATGCGTCTCCATAAACAAGCCAGAAACGCCCGCCGCCACCGCCGCGCGCGCCAGCACCGGCACGAACTCGCGCTGCCCACCGCTGACGGAACCTTGTCCGCCCGGCAACTGCACCGAGTGCGTCGCATCGAACACCACTGGGCAGCCTGTGTTGCGCATCACCGCCAGCGAGCGCATATCCGACACCAGATTGTTGTAGCCGAAAGACGCGCCGCGCTCGCACACCATGATGTTGTCCTGACTACTCGCCTCGCGCGCCTTCTCAACGACGTTCTGCATGTCCCACGGCGACAGGAACTGGCCCTTCTTGATGTTCACCGGCTTGCCGCATTTCGCGACCGCGTGGATGAAATCCGTCTGGCGGCACAGGAACGCCGGCGTCTGCAACACATCCACCACCGCAGCGACCGGCTCGATTTCTTCAATGCTGTGCACGTCGGTCAGCACCGGCAGACCGAGTTGCGACTTCACCTCACTGAGAATTTTCAGTCCCGCATCCAACCCGAAACCGCGGAACGACTTGCCGGAACTGCGATTCGCTTTATCGTAAGAGGACTTGTAGATGAAGTTTAAGTTCAACTCGTTGCAGATTTCTTTCAGCGCACCCGCGGTATCGATTGCCATCTGCTCCGACTCGATCACGCAGGGACCGGCGATCAGGAATAAGGGCTGATCCAGCCCCGCTTCGAATCCACACAGCTTCATACCGATTCCTTGCGATGCAAAGCCGCCTCGACGTAGGCCTTGAACAGCGGATGGCCGTCGCGCGGCGTCGAGGTGAACTCGGGGTGGAACTGTACGCCAACGAACCACGGATGAGTGGACTGCGGCAGCTCCATCATCTCCGGCAGATCTTCGGACGGCGTGCGCGCGGAAATCACCAGCCCGGCCTGCTCCAGCGCCGGAACGTAATGGTTGTTCACCTCGTAGCGATGGCGGTGACGCTCGTTCACCTCGTCGCCGTAGATGCGTTGCGCCAGCGTGCCGGACTTGATCGGGCAACGCTGCGAGCCGAGGCGCATCGTGCCGCCCAAGTCGGAGTCGGCGCTGCGAGTCGCGACCTTGCCGTCGCGATCCAGCCACTCGGTGATCAGCGCAACCACGGGATGCTCGGATTCCAGATTGAATTCGGTGCTGTTCGCGTCCGTCATTCCCGCGACATCGCGAGCATATTCGATCACAGCCAGCTGCATGCCGAGACAGATGCCGAGGTAAGGAATCTTGTTCTCGCGCGCATAGCGGATCGCGGCGATCTTGCCTTCGGTGCCGCGCTTGCCGAAGCCGCCCGGCACGAGGATCGCGTCGAAATGCGTCAGGCCCTGGATGCCGGATGCCTCGATGTCTTCCGAATCGATATATTCGATGTTGACCTTGGTCGAGGTGTGGATGCCGGCGTGGCGCAGCGCCTCGATCAGCGACTTGTAGGACTCGGTCAGGTCGACGTATTTGCCGACCATGCCGATAGTGATCTGATGATGCGGATTCTCCTGTGCGGCGACCAGCTTATTCCATACCGACAGGTCGGCAGGCGGCGCATTCAATGCCAATTCTTCGCAGACGATGCGATCCAGCCCCTGCTCGTGCAATACCTGAGGCACCTTGTAGATGCTGTCGACGTCCCACATCGAGATCACGCCCTCTTCGCGCACGTTGGCGAACAGAGAAATCTTCGCGCGCTCGTCGTCGGGAATACGGCGGTCGGCGCGGCACACCAATGCGGTCGGGAAGATGCCGATTTCGCGCAGCTTCTGCACGCTGTGCTGAGTCGGCTTGGTCTTCAGTTCGCCCGCTGTCGCGATATAAGGCACCAGCGTCAGGTGCACATAAGCGACCTGATTTCGTCCCAAACGCAAGCCCATCTGACGAGCAGCCTCGAGGAACGGCAACGATTCGATGTCGCCCACCGTGCCGCCAATCTCGACGATAGCCACGTCGGCCTTGCCGTCGAGCGACGCAGCCGCGCCGCGTTCGACAAACGCCTGTATCTCGTTGGTGATATGCGGAATCACCTGCACCGTCTTGCCCAGATATTCGCCGCGACGCTCCTTGCGGATCACGCTCTCGTAGATCTGACCGGTGGTGAAGTTGTTGGCCTTGCGCATCTTGGCGGAAATGAATCGCTCGTAATGCCCCAAGTCCAGGTCGGTCTCCGCGCCGTCTTCGGTGACGAACACCTCGCCGTGCTGAAACGGGCTCATCGTGCCCGGATCGACGTTGATATACGGATCGAGCTTGAGCATCGTCACCTTGAGCCCGCGCGACTCGAGGATGGCCGCGAGTGAAGCGGCGGCAATACCCTTCCCAAGAGAAGAGACAACGCCGCCAGTAATAAATATGTACTTAGTCATGGGGCGCGATTGTACTGCAAAAACTGCGCCCCTCAAAACCGGATCATTGTCCTTCGCTCGGATACATACACACCAGCATCTCCCGAGAACGATCAGCCAATCCTTACGCAAAACTTACGCAATTGCCGTTAATTAGCAATAATTTGCGAATATTTAGCAGCGATTATTGACATCATGAGCAAAAAAAACCTACATTAGCCGGAAGATGATTTTCGACCCTTCCGCGGTCGCAATAATCACAACGACAAATCAATTTGCTCAGGAGACCTGTATGTCCAATATCCAGTCCGTATTGAATGAAACCCGCGTATTTCCGCCTTCCGACGAATTCGTCAAGCAGGCCAACGTCTCCGGTATGGATGGTTACAGAGCCCTGTGCGCCGAAGCCGAGCGCGACTATCAGGGTTACTGGGCGCGACTGGCGCGCGAGAACATCGTCTGGAAACAGCCGTTCACCAAATCGCTGAACGACAGCAACGCCCCGTTCTACAAATGGTTCGAGGACGGTCAGTTGAACGTCTCTTACAACTGTCTGGACAAACACCTCGAAACACAACCGGAAAAGACCGCGATCATCTTCGAGGCCGACGACGGCAAGATCACCAAGTCCAGCTACCGCGACCTGCATGCCCGCGTCTGCCAGTTCGCCAACGGGCTGAAGTCACGCGGCATCAAAAAAGGCGACCGCGTCGTCATCTATCTGCCGATGAGCATTGAAGCCGTGGTGGCGATGCAAGCCTGCGCCCGCATCGGCGCAATCCACTCGGTGGTGTTCGGCGGATTCTCCTCCAAGAGCCTGCACGAGCGCATCGTCGACGCGCAAGCCTGCGCCGTCATCACCGCCGACGGCCAGATGCGCGGCGGCAAGGCCATGCCGCTGAAGAATATTGTCGACGAGGCGCTGGCACTGGAAGGCACCGAATGCATCAAGAGCGTCATCATCTATCAGCGCGTCGGCGACGCAATGCAATTCAACGACGAACGAGACGTCTGGTGGCACGATGTCGTCGCCAATCAGGCCGCCACTTGCGAACCGGAATGGGTGGATGCCGAACATCCGCTGTTCATTCTCTACACCTCCGGCTCCACCGGCAAACCCAAGGGGGTGCAGCATTCCAGCGGAGGCTATCTGCTGGGCACGATGCTGACGATGCAGTGGGTGTTCGATTACAAGGACAGCGACGTGTTCTGGTGCACCGCCGACGTGGGCTGGATCACTGGCCACAGCTACGTCACCTACGGCCCGCTGGCGATGGGCGCGACCGAAGTGATCTTCGAAGGCGTGCCGACCTATCCGGATGCAGGTCGTTTTTGGAAGATGATCCAGGATCACAAGGTCACCACGTTCTACACCGCGCCGACCGCAATCCGTTCACTCATCAAATGCGGCGGCGACCTGCCGAAACAATACGACCTGTCTTCGCTGCGCCTGCTGGGCAGCGTGGGCGAACCGATCAACCCCGAAGCCTGGATGTGGTACTACACCGTGGTCGGCCAGTCGCGCTGCCCCATCGTCGACACCTGGTGGCAGACCGAGACCGGCTGCCACATGATCGCACCACTGCCCGGCGTGGAAGCACTGAAGCCCGGCTCCTGCACGCTACCCATCCCCGGCATCGAGGTCGCGGTGGTGGACGAACTCGGCCATGATGTCGAAGGACAGCATGGTGGCTCGCTGGTCATCAAGAAGCCATTCCCCTCGCAGATCCGCACCATCTGGGGCGACCCGGAGCGCTTCAAGCACGGATACTTCCCGGAAGAGTTGCACGGCTACTATCTGGCAGGCGACTCGGCGCACCGCGACGAAGACAACTATATCTGGATCATGGGCCGCAACGACGACGTGTTGAAGGTTTCCGGCCACCGTCTCGGCACGATGGAAATCGAATCCGCGCTGGTTGCCCACCCGCTGGTGGCCGAAGCCGCCGTGGTCGGTCGTCCGCACGAGATCAAGGGTGAGTCGGTAGTTGCCTTCGTGGTGCTGAAGAGCACTCGACCTGCCGATGCGGCCAAGGCCAAGGAAATCGTCGAAACGCTGCGCAACTGGGTCGGCAAGGAGATCGGCCCGATCGCCAAGCCGGACGAGATCCGCTTCGGCGACAACCTGCCGAAGACTCGTTCCGGCAAGATCATGCGCCGCCTGCTGCGCTCAATCGCCCAGGGACAGGAGATCACCCAAGACGTTTCTACCTTGGAAAACCCCGCCATCTTGGAACAGTTGAAGGAAGTAATACGCTAATCGGCGGGGTTTCGGTGAAGGCTAACATGGCGCACTTGCGCCATGTTAAGCGTAACGGCCGAAGCCAGAATCCGGCAATTCTGGATCAACTCAAGGAAGTCATTAAATAACCGCCTTAAAGAACTACCCCTATGGACGTAGGGATACAGTGTACCGTGTCCCTACATCCTCCCCTCTGAAGTCATGGCAAGTAACACAGCTAACCCGTTGTGTTTACGCATTTTAGGTTGACCCGGCCTTGCCTGCTGGGCTACCATCGCGGGAATTTTGAACCTCCCGGAGTCATGCCCGTGCCATTGATTCAACTGATTTTTTCCGCACTGCTCGCCACTGGCATCGTCATCTTCACTCCGTTCGCCCACGCGGAAGAACAACTCGCCCTCAGCGAATCGCTGAATGCGGCGCCGCTGACGCTCTCGACCGCACGCAACATCAAACTGGAACTGATTCCGGACGACGATCTGGCGATGAGCGATTTGTGGACGCGCATCCGCGGCGGCTTTGCCATGCGCGATCTGGACAGCCCGCTGATCGCCAGACACGAACAATGGTACGCAAACCGCCCGGACTACGTCACCCGCATGACCGACCGCGCGCGCCGTTACCTCTACTACATCACCGGCGAAGTCGAGCGTCGCGGCATGCCCAGCGAGATCGCGCTGCTACCGATGATAGAAAGCGCCTTCAATCCTGGCGCCTACTCCACCGCCAGCGCATCCGGCATCTGGCAGTTCATACCGTCCACCGGCAAACATTTCGGCATGCAGCAGAACTGGTGGTACGACGGTCGCCGCGACGTGGTCAGCGCGACCAATGGCGCACTCGATTACCTGCAGAAGTTGCACGACATGTTCGGTGACTGGGAGCTGGCATTGGCCGCCTACAATTGGGGCGAAGGCGCGGTGCAACGCGCCCAGGCGCGCAACCGCAAGCGCGGCCTGCCGGTGAACTACAGCAGCCTGAAGATGCCGGACGAAACGCGCAACTACCTGCCAAAACTGCTGGCAGTCAAGAACATCATTGCGAATCCGGCCAGCTTCGGGCTGGTGCTACAGGACATTCCGAACGAACCCTACTTCGCCGCTGTCGCCACCGCCAAGCACATCGACGTAAAGCTGGCCGCACACCTCGCCGACATTTCGATGGAAGAATTTACTGCACTCAATCCGGCGCACAACCGCCCGGTGATTCTGGGCGAAAACAGCGACCTGATCCTGCTGCCGATAGACAAGATCGAGACCTTCCGCGCCAATCTGGAAACCTACGACAAGCCGCTGGTCAGCTGGCAGGCCTACCAGCCGAAGAAAGGCGAACGGCTCGATCAGTTGGCCCCGAAGCTGGGACTCTCCGTCGAAACGCTCAAGTCGGTGAACGGCCTGTCCGGCCGCTCCAACGTCAGCACCGGCCAGACGCTGCTGGTGCCGGTCAACGGCGAGGAAAGCGAATCCGACAGCGAGTTCGAGGCATTCAACATGCACCTGCGTCCCTACGCCGCAGAGACCACCCGCACGATCAGCCACAAGGTGCGCAAGGGCGAGACACTCTCCAGCATCGCTCGCCGCTATGGCGTCAGCCTCGCAAAGCTGAAGAGCTGGAATGACGGAGCAGGCAAAGCCAAGGCGGGCCAGACGCTCACCATCGTGAAAGCCCCGGCGCGCAAGAGCCGCCTGAGCAAAGTCGGAAAGAATTCGAGGAAACTGGCGAAGCACAACAGCAACAGGAAACAGGCTTCCAAAAAGACCTCGAAACGGGCGCATGTCGCTTACAACTGAGCGATCGTAGCTACAACTTGGCTGCAAGCCCCGTCAGATAGCGATAACCCTTCCACGCCCGCCAGCCCATCTTTATCGCCCCAAGCGCACCGCGTCTGCGCCACACCAGCAGCGCAGCCACACCCGCGACCAGCAGCGGCCTGGAACGCATGAAACGCAACGCAGCCAGCCCCTGATCGGCCACAGCCAGAGGTGCACGCCAACGGGCACCGACCTGAGCCGCCTGCTCGCGCTGCGAGGCGATTTTCGCCAACAACTCGCCGCGACGTTGCATCACCGCGAGCATCTTCTCATTCATGACCGCCCTCCAGCTGCGCCCTGTCCTTGGCCAATTCGCCGAGGCTGGCGGAAAAGAGTTTGGGCTTCTCCTGCGCCTTGCTGCGCAGCAACATCGCCAGCAGCGCCCCCGATGCAAAAAATAAAAAACCGAGTCCGCCGAGCACCGCGAGACGATGATCGTCCCAGAACAGCACCACGATAAAAACGGTGAACAACAGCAAACCCATGCCAAAACAGAACAAAGCGGCCAACGCAAAAAAGAGCATCTGCGTTAACCGCAGACGCTCTTCGTGCAACTCGTTCGCCAGTAACTCGATCCGGGTCGAAACGATAGCCGTTAACGTGCCCAGCAGTCGCTTGGCCGACTCCAGCAGACCTCCCCCTGACTCCTGCATCGATCAGCGATTACGCGAGATCAGCATGCCGACGATCAGGCCGACGCCGGCTGCGATGCCGACGGACTTCCATGGATTTTCGTGCACATACTCGTCGGTCGCCTTGGCCGCCTCTTTGGTCTTCTCGACCACCGCATGTTCCGCAGCGACGAGTCGCTCCTTGGCTGTTGCCAGGCTTTCCTGGATGCGCTCGCGCGCCGAGGCCACCTTGTCGCCTGCCTGACCGGCCGTCGCGCGCAACAACTCTTCGGCATCCGCAACGACCACGCGCAAATCCTGCATCAGTTTTTCCTTGCTGACTTCGCCTTCCACACCTGCCACTTTTGTGCTCATGACTGACTCCTCAGAACATTGATAAGAACTGCGACTGGATGCTGCTCAGATGTCCGACAACTTCCGGATAACTTGCTGTCTTTGTATGCCTAAAAACCCGGAACGTCAATTAGGGATATGCCTACCCCCTCGAAGCGCGGTTATCGCCTGAGGATAGCGGCAACGCCTTGCTCAGCCTTGGGGAGAAACGCTGGCCAGCAATTGGCGGGTATAGTCGTGATGCGGAGAGTTGATGATGGTTTCGGCCTCGCCCTGCTCGACGATGCGGCCGGCCTGCATCACGGCGATGCGGTGCGACATCGCGGCGATCACTTCGAGGTCGTGGCTGATCAGCAGATAACTCATACCGTGTCTGGTTTGCAAGCCTGCAAGCAGCTCCAGCACCTGTTTCTGCACCGACGCGTCGAGCGCGCTGGTCGGCTCGTCCAGCACCAACAACTGCGGTTCGAGAATAATGGCGCGCGCGATCGCGATGCGCTGGCGCTGGCCGCCGGAAAATTCGTGGGGATAACGCACCAGCACCTCGGCGCCCAAACCGACTTCCTGCAGCGTCTGCGCGATACGCCGGCGGCGCTCGGCAACCGGCATGTTCGGCTGGTGCAGCGCCAATCCCTCGCCGACGATTTGTTCGATGGTCATGCGCGGCGACAGGCTACCGAATGGATCTTGGAACACCACCTGCATCCTGGCGCGCATTGCGCGCAGCTTCGCCGACTGGGAACGCGGCATGGCCTGCCCATCGAACTGGCAATTCCCGGCGGCAAGCGGCTGCAAGGCCAGCAAGGCCATCGCCAGCGTCGATTTGCCGGAACCGGATTCGCCGACGATGCCCAGCGTCTCGCCGCGTTTCAGGTTCAGGCTGACGCCGTCGACCGCAGTGAATATTTTCTTTTTGAACCAGCCTGCAGGATAGGAAAATTCGACGCGCAGATCGTCGCCGCGCAACAAGTCGGCGCCAGATTCCTGTTCCGCCGACAGCGGCTGCACCATCTTTCGGGGACGGCTGTCGAGCAGACGCTGGGTATAAGGATGCTGCGGCGCAGAGAATAATTGTTCGGTCTCGGCGAGTTCGACCAAGCGTCCCGACTGCATCACCCCGACCCGGTCGGCGAAGCGGCGCACCAGATTGAGGTCGTGCGTGATCAGCAGAATCGCCATACCGTATTCGCGCTGCAAGGCATCGAGCAGCTCCATGATCTGCACGCGTATGGTCACGTCCAGCGCGGTGGTCGGCTCGTCGGCAATCAGCAGTTTCGGACGGCAGGCCAGTGCCATCGCGATCATCGCCCGCTGCCGCTGACCGCCGGAGAGTTCGTGCGGGTAGCTGGAGAAACGCCGCTCCGGCTCGGTGATGCCGGTGTGGCCGAGCAGCTCGATCGCGCGCGCGCGCGCCGTAGCGTAGTCCATTCCTTCGTGCAGCGAGAGCACTTCGACGATCTGCTCGCCGATGCGCATCAGCGGATTCAGCGCAGTCATCGGCTCCTGGAAGATCATCGCGATGTCCTTGCCACGTATGCCGCGCAAACGCCGCTCGCTGGCGTTCACCAGGTTCTCGCCGTCGAACAACACCTCGCCGCTGGAACGTGCGTTCGCGACCAGCCGCAGCAACGACAGCGCGGTAACGCTCTTGCCGGAACCGGACTCGCCGACCAGCGCAAACTTCTCACCCGGCTTCAGCGTGAACGAAACGCCATCGACGGCGCGCGGCGCATCGGCGTGTTCGCCGAAACTGACGCCGAGATTGCGGACTTCCAGCAAAGTATCGGACATCATCGCCCTCCCGACTTGCGCGTATCGAACGCATCGCGCAGCGCCTCGCCGATGAACACCAGCAGCAGCAGCGTGACGAACAGCACCACGAACGCGGCGAGGCCTATCCACCATGCATCGAGATTGTCCTTGCCCTGCGCCAGCAACTCGCCCAGGCTGGGCGTCGAAGGCGGCACGCCGAGGCCGAGGAAGTCGAGACTGGTCAGCGCGGTGATGGACACGCTCATGCGGAACGGCAGGAAGGTGATGACCGGCGTCAGGCTGTTCGGCAGGATGTGCCTCCACATGATCTGACGGTTGCCCAACCCCAGCGCGCGCGCCGCACGCACGTAGTCGAGCTGGCGGTTGCGCAGGAACTCTGCGCGCACGTAATCGGCCAGCGCCAGCCAGCCGAACAGCGACAACAGGATCAACAGCAGCGTGATGCTGGGCTGAAAGAAGGAAGCGAAAATCAGCAACAGATAGAGCTCGGGCAACGAGCCCCATATCTCGGAAAAACGTTGCAGATAGAGATCGACGCGCCCGCCGAAGTAGCCCTGAATCGCGCCGGCCAGCACGCCCAGCACCACGCCGATGACGGTCAGCGCCATGCCGAACAGCACCGATACGCGAAAGCCGTAGAGCGAGCGCGCCAATACGTCGCGCCCGCGGTCGTCGGTGCCCAGCCAGTTCTCCGTACTCGGCGCCGCCGGATTCGGCTGCGACGCGAAGTAATTCAGCGTGTCATAACGATAGGGGTTCGGCGGATAGACTGCCCAGTTGCCGGGACGGGAAAACTGTTCGCGGATGAAGGGATCAAGGTAATCGGCGGGCGTCGGAAAGTCGCCGCCGAACGTAGTTTCCGGATAGTCGTTCCACAGCGGAAAGTACAGCGATCCATCATAAGAAGCGACCAAGGGCCGGTCGTTGGACAGCACCTCGGCAAACAGGCTGAGCACGAACAGCGCGGAGAAGATCAGCAGACTGGCATAGCCCAGACGGTTCTGGCGGAAACGCCGCCAGCGCTGCTGGTTGGGCGACAGCGAAGGCAGCATTTCTTCGCTCACTGCGCCACTCCCTCAAACTTCACGCGCGGGTCGGCGAGCACATAGCTGATGTCGGAGATCAGCTTGGCGAACAATCCGGCGAGGGTGAAGATGAACAGCGTGCCCATCACCACGGGATAGTCGCGCTGCATGATCGCGTTGTACGACAGCAGCCCCAGCCCGTCGAGCGAGAACAGCGTCTCGATCAGCAGGCTACCGGTGAAGAACGCGCCGATGAAGGCCGCCGGAAATCCCGTCAGCAGCGGCAGCAAGGCGTTGCGGAAGATATGGCGATACAGCACGGTACGCTCAGGCAATCCCTTGGCGCGGGCGGTGAGCACGTACTGTTTGCGTATCTCTTCGATGAAGGTGTTCTTGGTCAGCATCGTGATCACCGCGAAGCTGCCGACCACCTGGGCGAACACCGGCAGCGTGATGTGCCACAGGTAGTCGGTCACCTTGCCGACCAGCGAGAGTTGCTCCCAGTTATCCGAAGTCAGCCCGCGCAACGGGAACCATTGCCAGAAGCTGCCGCCGCCGAACAGCACCAGCAGCAGCACGCCCAGCACGAAGCCGGGGATCGCGTAGCCGCTGAGGATCACGAAACTGGTCGCCGTATCGAAACGCGAGCCGTCGCGCACCGCCTTGGCGATGCCCACCGGAATCGACACTAGATAGGTGATGATCAGCGTCCACAGTCCCAGCGAGATCGACACCGGCATCTTTTCCTTGACCAGTTCCCACACCGATTTCTGGTGGAAGAAGCTGGTGCCCAAGTCGAGCGTGGCGTAGCCCTTGAGCATGATCCAGAAACGCTCCGGCGCAGGCTTGTCGAAACCGTACAGCGCCCTGATCTCGGCCATGCGCTCGGCGTCTATCCCTTGCTGGCCGCGATAGACGCTCTGCCCGCCCCCGCCCGCCTCCTGTGTGCCGTGGCCCTTGCCGCGCAACTCGCTGACCATCTGCTCAACCGGCCCACCGGGCACGAACTGGATCACGGTGAAGGTCAGCAGCAGAATGCCCAGCAGCGTGGGGATCATCAGCAGCAGACGCTTGGTGACGTAATGAATCATCGGCTCCCCTTCCCTGCCGCAGGCTTCATCCACCAGGTCGTCACCGACCAATCCTCGATGCGGTAAAACTTCGGCAACATTTGCGGGTGCGCCAGCGTATGGCGGTAAGACACGCGGTGCGCGTTACTATAAAAGTGTGGCACGATGTAATAGCCCAGCCGCAGCAGGCGGTCGAGCACGCGCACCAGCGTCACCAGCTCGTCGCGCTTTTCTGCCTGGACGATGCGCGCCAACAGCGCATCGATCACCGGATCGGCCACACCCATCGCGTTGTCCGAGCCGGGCTGATCGCGACTGGCCGAGCCGAAGTAGCCGAACAGCTCGTTGCCCGGACTCTGCACACCGGGCATCAGCGCCCACACCATGTCGTAATCGAAGTTCTCAGCCTTGCGCTGGTACAGCGCGGCGTCGTAGATGCGGTAATCCATCTCAATGCCGAGTTTCTCCAGATTGCGTGCATAGGGCGCGGAGGCGCGCTCCTGCATGCGGTCGTCCAGCATCATCTCGAACTGGAACGGCTCACCCTGCGCGTTGCGCAATGCGCCGTCGCGATAAGTCCAACCGGCCTGGGCCAGCAATTCGCGGGCTTGGCGCAGGTTGTCGCGCAACGAATGCGGCGGCAGCGTGCTCGGCGGCGGCGAAATCTCGTCGAACACCTCCTTGGGCACCTTGGCGCCGAAACGTGTTTGCAACTCGCGCAGCACTATCTGCTCCTTCGCATCCGGCTTGCCGGTAGCCGCCAGTTCGGTGTTGGTGAAATAGCTGGGGCTGCGCTGGTACAGATTGAAAAACAACTGGCGGTTCATCCACTCGAAATCCATCGCCAGCGCCAGTGCCTGACGCACCCGCTTGTCCTGGAACAGCGGGCGGCGCGTGTTCATCGCGAAGCCCTGCCAGCCGGCTCCGTTGCTGTGCGCCAGCAACGCCTTGACCAGCACGCCCTCTTCCCAGCGTTTACCCTGATGGTTGCGCGCCCAGTTCTTCGACGAGTTCTCCTGGATCAGGTCGATCTCCCCGGCCTTCAGGCCCTCCATGCGCGCCAGCGTGTCCTTGTAGTAACGGTAGGTGATGCGCTCGAAGTTGAACATGCCCTTGCGCGCTGGATGCTCGCTGGCCCAATAGGCGGGATTGCGGCGATAGGTGATGCGCTTGCCGAGGTCGAAAGAGTCCACCACGTACGGGCCGGAGGCGATGGGCGCGTCCAGCGCGATCTTGTCGAACGACTTGCCGCCGCCCCACTTGCGCGAGAACACCGGCAACTGGCAGACGATCAAGCGCAACTCGTGATTCCTGCGCCTGAACTCGGCGCGCACGGTGTGATCGTCGACCACCACCATCTGTTTCACATCCGCCCAATACTGGCGATACAGCGGCGCGGCCTGCTTGCCCATCAACTGATCGAAAGAATATTTCACGTCCGCTGCCGTCACCGGATCGCCGTTGGAAAACCGTGCCTTGGGATTCAATTTGAAAGTCAGCGACAGTTCGTCCGGCGCCAGCGCGATGTCCTCGGCGAGCAGGCCGTACATGGTGTCCGGCTCGTCCCACGAAGGCACGGCCAGCGTCTCGAACACAAGATATTGCAGCCCGTCTGCGGCGCGCCCCTTGAGCGTATAGGGATTCAGCTTCTCAAAATTGCCCATACTCGATGTGAACAACTCCCCGCCTTGCGGAGCTTGCGGATCGGCGTAGTCGAAATGACGAAAATCAGCCGAATATTTGGCCTGCCCATGCAGGGCGATGGCATGTCCCGCCCAGACCGCAGGCGCAACGCAGCAACTCAAGGCGAGCAATAGAACAGGGCGTAAGAGAGAGGTAAGCATGGGCGGCGGTATTGTACGGGGAAACGTCGCAATGCCAAACCCGGACTACCCGCACGCGCCCCGGCAATTGCCGAGGCGATCAAACTGGAAAATGACCTCTCCCGACTTGGTACAGTTCACGAACCGAAGGTGAAGGCGTAGGCTTCCAGCCCCGCTTCCTGCGCCTCGATCTCGATCATGCCGCGCTTCGATGCGCCCTGATCGACCAGTTCGTACAGCGTGTTGCGCCCGACAGTGACCACGCCCGCTGGCGCATCCTTGCCCGCGCGGCCGCCGACCGGCTCGCCGTTCAACCGGATGGTCGCCCGCACCGGTTTGCCGCTGGAGGTGCCGAGCACGAGGAACACCTTGCGCGCATTGAAGTTCAGGCGCAACGCCGCACCCTTTTCGCCGCCGACGATCTTCTCGCGCTCCACCTTCCACTTGCCGTTCAGCGCCCAGGCGTCGTCGGGCAGGCTTTCGGGGAAGCGGTAGCCGCGCCGCGCATCGCGCGCCACGGTTCCGCCGCCGAAGCTGTCCGCCCGCGCGTAGCCGAGATAGGTCTCCGGCGTCTGCCCATGCGCGTACGTCGGCTCATCCACCTTGAGGGTCTGGCCCTTCTCCTTCAGCCCGAGCAGGTAGCGGATGTTGTTCTCGGTGACCTCGTACTTGCCCTCGCCGAAATGCGTGTAGACCACCTGCCCCTGCCTGTCGATCAGGTAGTGCGCGGGCCAGTAGCGGTTGTTGAAGTTCAGCCAGGTGGACAGCCGGTTGTCCTGCGCGACGGGATAGCGGATGCCGTGCTGCGCGATCGCGGCCTGCACATTGGACAGTTTCTTCTCGAACTCGAACTCCGGCGAATGCACGCCGACGATCACCAGCCCCATGTCACGATACTTGCGATCCCAGTCAGTGAGATAGGGCAGCGTGCGCACGCAGTTGATGCAGGAGTAGGTCCAGAAATCGACCAGCACCACCTTGCCCTTCAACCCCGCCATCGTCAGCGGCGGCGAGTTCTCCCACGCCGCTATCTCGGCGAATTCCGGCGCGGCATAAGGCTGGCGCAGCCCTTCCTGCAACACCAGCTCGCCGCGTGGCGCTTCCACTTTTTTAGTGTTCATGAACAGCGACTCGATGTTCGCGCCGGAGGCGATATAGGCTACCGCCAGCAATATCAGCACGCCGAAGCCCTTGCGCACCGCCTCCGCGTGGCGAACAAAGAAGCCCAGCTTGCTCATGAGCTTGCGCCCGGTCAGCGCGATGATCAGCATCGGGATGCCCGCACCGATGCCGAACGACAGGATGATGAGGTTGCCGGCGAGGTCGGTCTCCTGGCGTATCACCTGCACCAGCACCGCAGCGAGTATCGGCCCCGCGCAGGGCGTCCACACCAGCCCGATCAGCGCGCCGATGGCGATGCCGCTGAGCAGGCCTTCGCCTTTGGTCGAGGCGAGGTCGTTGCCGAGATTCGCCGCGCCCTGCGTCAGCGCGCTGAATTTTTCCGACAGCTTCTCGGACAGCAGCACCAGACCGAACAGCGCGAGCAGCACCAGCGAGGCATTCTTGACGATGTCGAGATCCAGCCCCAGCAGCGACACCAGCTCGCGCGCCGCCATCGCGAACAGGCTGAACGCGAGAACGAAACCGATGATGATGCCGTAAGGCCTGCGCCTGCCGCCGTCCACCGAAGTCGCCAGCACCAGCGGCAGCACCGGCAGGATGCAGGGCGAGACGATCAGCGCGAGGCCTTCGAGGAATGCGAGGCCGATATCGACGGCGTTCATTACGCTTTATCCGGAACGAAGCGCAGCGCCACGCCGTTGTTGCAATAGCGCAGGCCGGTAGGCTTGGGGCCGTCGTCGAACACATGGCCGTGGTGGCCGCCGCAACGCGCGCAATGGTATTCGGTGCGCGGATAGATCAGCTTGTAGTCGGTCTTCTTCCCGATCGCGCCGGGCAGCGCGTCGTAGAAACTCGGCCAACCGGTGCCGCTGTCGAACTTGAACTTCGACGGGAACAGCGGCAGATCGCAGGCGACGCAGAGATACATGCCGCTACGTTTCTCCTTGTCGAGCGGACTGGTGAATGCGCGCTCGGTACCCTCCTGCCGCAATATGTAGTACTGCTCCGGCGTGAGCAGTTTCTTCCATTCCGCATCGCTCCTGACCAGCCGGGCGATGCGTTCGGCGGCGACGGCCTGACCGAAGGCGAATATTCCCGGGAAGGCCAGCACCCCGGTTCCTGCCGCCGCGAATTTGATGAATGAGCGTCTGTCCATGTCGTCCTCCATTGAGATAGTCGGCCTTGCCGGTGCGTCCATGTAGGTCGGGCTCCGCCCGACATGGTGGGCAGAGCCCACCCTACCAGCTGCTTTGCCAGTCGGCATCAGTGCAACATACATTAGCGGTACAACGCCGGGAATTCCTTGCGCAACCTGTCCAGCTTGGGCATATCGTGAATGACGATATAGGGCTGGTAAGGATGAAGCGCCAGATAGTTCTGGTGATATTCCTCGGCCTTGAAGAACTGCTGCAGCGGCACGACCTGCGTGACGATGGATGCAGAATAAGTGCGCGCGCCGGCAAGCTCGCGGATGTAGTCCTGCGCCGCTTTCTGCTGTCCGGCGTCGGCGTAAAAAATCGCCGAGCGGTATTGCGTGCCGACGTCCGGTCCCTGACGGTTCAGTTGCGTCGGGTCGTGCGCCACGCCGAAGAACACCTGCAGCAACTGGCGATAAGACACCTGCGCCGGATCGAAGCGGACGCGCACCGCTTCGGCGTGGCCGCTATCGCCCCGGCTCACCTGCCCGTAATTCGCCGTCGCCGCGCCGCCGCCCGCGTAGCCTGACTCCACTTCCGACACGCCCTTGACGTGTTTGAACACCGCATCGACGCCCCAGAAGCAGCCGCCGGCGAACACCGCCGTCTGCATGGCGGGCGCAGCGGCAGCGCCCGGACCGAGCGCCAGCAACAGGCCGGCGAGAAAGCCGTTGAGGATATGTCTGATGTTAAGCATGATGTCCCTCCTACGCGTTAATACCCATACACAGGCATGCGGCCCGATGCCATCATCGCCCGATGCAGGAATCGAAGCGATCACGAATCGTCCGCCTTGCCCGTTGATTCGGGCCGGGCGGAAAAATGGTTACATGACGGAGCCGGGGTGAGCGATACGACGAACAATCTGGCGGAACTGATGCGGCAGGCGCTGGCCGGGGATCAGCGCGCCTATGCCGAACTGCTGCGCGAGACCGCCCGCTTCCTGCGCCCCTTCCTGTCCCGTCGGCTGCGCGCCGACGGCGAGGTCGACGACCTGCTGCAGGAGATACTGGTCTCCATCCACAAGGCGCGCCACACCTACGACGGCCTGCGCCCCTATAAACCCTGGGCCTATGCCATCGCCCGGTTCCGCCTGCAGGATCACCTGCGCATGCATTACGCAGACCGCCTGCGCCAGGCGGAAGACATCGCGGAACTGGAAAACATCCTGCATGCCGATGTAACCGAAACCGCCATCGACTACGAATCCATCAGCGGAGAGATCGAAAAACTTCCCGAGAAGCAATCGACCATCCTGCGCCTGATGCACCAGCAAGGCTACACCGCGAAAGAAACGGCGCAAAAGATGGGCATGAACGAATCCGCGGTCAAGGTCGCGGCGCACCGCGCCTACAAGACATTGAGACAGAGACTGGAACGATGACGAAAAACCTCGAACAACTGGTGAACGAACTGAGCGCAGAGGCGGGCCATCCCCGCCCCGCACCGCCCCCTTTTATCCTGAGCCTGAAATTGTTCGGCGCGGCCGCCGTCTACCTGGCGCTGGCGCTGGCAATCTCCGGCCTGCGTCCCGATCTGGCGCAGGCATTGCAGCAGCCCTGGTATGTCGCCGAGCTGCTCATGTTGCTGCTGCTGTTAGTCGCCGCGACGACCAGCGCCGCGTTGCTGTCCTTCCCCGACCTGCACCAGAAACGCGCACTGGCCTACGCGCCCGTCGCTGCGTTCGCACTGTTCGCGCTGACGATGCTGCTCGCCTGGCGCGCGAACACCGCACCGCATCCCGTGCACGACATCGAATGCACGATAAGCATCACGCTGGTGTCGTTGCTGCCCGCCGCGTGGACCTTCTACCTCATGCGCGGCTACGCCAGCACGCACCCCGACTGGGCCGGCAGCATCGCACTGCTGGCCGCCTTCGGCACAGGCGCGCTGTGGCTGCGCCTGCAAGAAACGAACGACTCGGTCGCCCATGTCGTGCTGTGGCACTACCTGCCGATGCTGCTGGCCGGCTTCATCGGCTGGATACTGGGGAGAAGACTGCTGAGGTGGTAGGCAAACGCCCTTAAGCGGTCGCTTATTGAAATGCGTCTTGACGCCGCTCCACCATATGCCGCCACTTGGCGTCTAATTCGAAATTGAGTGTTGAAACTCAATAATGGTAACGGCACTGGGCAACCAGAATGGTGTCGTCTTTTACTGCGTAAACCAGCCGATGCTCTTCGTCGATGCGCCGCGACCAAAAGCCTGCAAGATTATGCTTGAGCGGCTCCGGTTTCCCGATTCCCTCAAATGGAGAACGCTGAATATCTCGCAAAAGTGTATTGATACGCTTGAGCGTGGATCGATCCTTCGCCTGCCAGAACAGGTAGTCTTCCCAGGCTTGATCGGAGAATTTAATCGGCATCAGGAAGCAGCTCTCTTTGCTGTCCGCCTTGCGCAGCTAACTGCTCAATCGACTCCATGAGTCGCTTCGCATTCTTTGGGCTGCGCATCAGATATGCCGTTTCTTCCAACGCATTGAAATCTTGAAGCGACATCATCACGACAGGATTCCCGGCCTGACGGGTAATCAGCACCGGAGCGCGGTCATCCGCAACCTTGTTCATGATCTCTGCCAGATGCTGGCGAGTGTGGCTGTATGTAATTGCTTCCATGGCTATCCCCTTTGCATTTGTACAAATAATAGTACAACTGAAGAGTGAATTCAACACTGAATTCCGGAGGCATTAATTGTGGCGAATTCGCCATAGTTAAAAAGAACTGCACTACGAACAAGATCGTTGGCCGTCGTAAAGTTCGACTGTGCGCTATGAACCATCAGTCATGGCGGGGGCTGCTTGTCGGCCATAGCCGAACTTCAAGGATGCGGCTTAGCGAGTCAGCTACCGGACTCGAAGCAGCCCTTCGCATTTCCGTAACGTTAGACTATAGCGGCCGTCCGCTTACGGGGGCGTTGTAAGGATTTGTTAGGTTCGCCGCCAATATTATTAGTGGCGAATTCATAACGTGCTATTTTCCCCGTTTATGCAATATTCAGGCTAGGAAGGAGGAGATGTGACTGGTCGTATACACCTGAGGGGGATTTTTCGTCCCTTCCCCTGGCTGATCCTGCTCGGCTTGCTACTGGCAGTCCAGGCAAGAGCAGAAGATCCCGCCACCCTGCGAGTCGGCACAGAAATCGGTTTTCCACCGTATGCCGACGTCGATGCCGAGGGCCGCTCCACCGGCTTTTCCGTCGAACTGTTCAAGTCGGTCGCCCAAGCCACGGACCTGAAGGCCGAATACCTGCCACAACCCTGGAGCTCGGCCTGGGCCGGGCTGCAGCGTGGCGAAGTCGATGCCTTGCCCCTGGTGGCACGATTACCCATGCGCGAAGGTCTGGTGGAGTTCACCAAGCCGCACACCATCGGCTACGACACCTTCTTTGCCCGCAAGGGGCAGGCGGCGATCAATACCATCGAAGATGCCCGACGACTTAACATCATCGTCCTGCGCGCCGATGCGGCCCACGATGTCCTGGTCAAGCAGGGTTTTGATCGCCAACTGGTGCCGGTCGACTCTCTGGCGCAGGGCTTCCGACTGCTGGCATCAGGGCAATTCGACGCGCTGTTGGCGCCGCAGGTGCAGGGACAGATGCAAGTCCAGATGCTCGGCTTGGAGGCGGCCATCGAACATGGCCCGGTGCTGCGCGAATACCGCCGGGAATTCTGCTTCGCCGTCGCCAAAGGCAATACCCAGCTGCGCGACCGGCTTGAGCGCGGCCTGGAGATCGCCAAGGCCAGTGGCGAATACGACCGCCTCTACCGCAAGTGGCTGGGCATCTACGAGCCCAAGACCTTTCCCCGCATCTACGTGTTCTGGGCGGTTGCCGGGCTGCTCGGCTTGGTGGCCCTGCTGTTGCTGTGGTTGTGGACCCTGCGTCGCCAGGTCGAGGCCCGCACGCGGGAACTGCGCCAGCATCAGGAACTGCTGGAGGACAGGGTGGCCGAGCGCACGGCGGAACTCTGCGCCAGTGAAACAAAGTTCCGCTTGCTGGTGGAGCAATCGCCCGATGGCATTTTTGTCGCCGATCACACCGGCCACTTCATCGATGTGAATGCCATCGGCAGCGCCGTGCTGGGCTACACCCGCGAAGAACTTCTGACCCTCTCGATACCTGACATCCTGGTTGAGGAGGAGCATCCCCGCCTGCCAGCGGTCATTGCCAGTTACGCCGATGGCAGCGCCGTCACCTCGGAGTGGACCTTCAGGCGCAATGATGGCTCGACCTTCCTCGGCGAAGTCGTCGGTCGCCAGCTTCCCGATGGCCGACTGCAGGGCATCCTGCGCGACATCGCCGAACGCAAACGGGCCGAGGCCGAGCAGCAACGCCTGGTGTCGACCCTGCAGGCCACCCTGGAATCCACCGCCGATGGCCTGCTGGTGGTCGATCTGGAAGGCAGGATCACCGGCTACAACCAGCAGTTCACCCGCCTGTGGCAAATCCCGGAAGCCATCCTGTCCGCACGTGATGACAACCATGTGTTGGCTTTTGTGTTCGATCAGCTCAATGACCCGGAGGCTTTTCTGGCCAAGGTTCGCCAGTTGTATGCGGCGCCGGAGCGGGTCTACGAAGACGAGCTGGAATTCAAGGACGGGCGCATCGTCGAGCGCTACTCGCAACCCCAGTGGCTGGAGGGTCGCCCCGCCGGACGGGTCTGGAGCTTCCGCGATGTCACGGCCAACCGCCGCGCCACCCAGGCGCTGCGCGAGGCAGACCAGCGCAAGGATGAGTTCCTCGCCATGCTGGCGCATGAACTGCGCAACCCGCTGGCACCCATCCGCAATGCCGCCTCCGTGCTGGGTCTGCTCAACCTTGACGAGCCGCGCGTCCGCTGGGCCCAGGCCATCATCGAACGTCAGGTTACACATCTCACCCGGCTGGTTGACGAGCTGCTGGATGTCTCCCGCATCGCGCGCGGCAAGGTCACCCTGCACAAGGCGCCGATCATGCTCGCCGATCTGCTGCGCCAGGTCGGCGAGTCGGTGCAGCCCGTCATGGCGGAGAAAAGCCACCAGTTCGAGATGCAATCGCCTGCGGAGCGCGTAGTGCTTGAGGGCGACATCGTGCGTCTGGTGCAGGTGTTGCAGAACCTGCTCAATAACGCGGCCAAGTTCACCCCCGAGGGTGGACACATCAAGCTGGAAGCCCGCCTGCAGGGTGAGGAAATTGAAATCGAGGTACGCGACAACGGCACGGGCATCTCGGCGAATCTGCTGCCCAGCGTTTTCGATCTGTTTCGCCAGGGCGAACGCACGCTGGATCGCTCGCAAGGCGGTCTCGGCATTGGTCTCACCCTGGTGCAGCGTCTGGTGGAAATGCATGACGGACGGGTCGAGGCGCACAGCGATGGAGCGGGCCTGGGCGCGCGCTTTACCGTCTGGCTGCCGGTCTCCCGGCTGGGGCCAGCGAACCTGACCACCACCGGCGAGCCAGCGGCCATACCTTCGGGCCTCAAGATTCTGGTGGTGGACGACAATCCAAGTGTGCTCGAAAGCCTGGTGATGTTGCTGGAACTGGAAGGGTATCAGGTGCGTAGTGCCGCATCGGGCAACACCGCGCTGAAGGTGCTGGATGTATTCTGGCCACAGATCGTGCTGCTGGATATCGGCATGCCCGAGCAGGATGGCTATGAAGTTGCCCGGCAGTTGCGTCGTTTGCCCGGCGGCGAGCAGCTGAAACTGGTGGCGGTGAGTGGTTACGGCCATCAGGAAGCCTTGACCGAGAGCCAGCAGGCAGGCTTTGACACCCATCTGGTCAAGCCGTATGCCGCCAACAAACTCAACCTGCTGTTGAACCGGTTGAGCAATCAAACGTGAATCAGCACCGGCCTGTTTCCAGTGCTGATGCCGGGGGGATAGGGGACAGACCCTGAGGTTTCCCCTCAAATTTAACATCACATTCCATGACACACCTCCAAAAGTGAGGGGCTGCGCGCTTTTGCGCAGTCCCACTCAACTGCCGGGTTGGGGGTTGTCCGGAAAGATGTGAAAAGCAGCCATTAGGCTCATCTGTTGCGGATGACAGCTTTGGCCGAAGAGCCGCCGTCAGACCAAACCTATTCGAACGATGGCTGTAGGCTACAAGCAGAACGCACGCCCCTCCGCTCCTGAGCAATCCCTCAGCGCAGCACCTCGCGCTGCCGCAGCACCTTGCCGCTGCAAATGAAAACGGGTATCGTTTGAAACGTACATACAGCCCACCGGGAGCTCAATCATGAACGTCAACAACGCAACCTCAGCCGTCCAGCTCGGCAACATCCCCCAATCGCAACCGACCGCGACCACGAAAAATGTAGAGCCGCAAGCCCAAGCCACGCAGGAATCCTCCGTGGTGAAGCTGTCGACCCGTGCGATACAGCTGAGCCAGGCCGCGAGCCAGAATCAGGAAGCCGGCGAGACCGCATCACGCGAATCCGCCGAACCCGCTCCCGTGCAGCGCGCAGAGAGCGAGGCGAACCAGAGCCGCCGCATCGACACCTTCGCGTAACGATGAACACCGACTGGCAACAATTCCTGCAACAGCGCGGCGCGACTTTGCAGGACGGCATCACGCAGCATTACACCGACGCAACCTCCGAACTGACCGCAACTCAAAATGCCGCTGTGCTGTGCGACCTCGGCCAGTTCGGCGCGTTGCGCGCATCTGGCGAAGAGGCGCAGACCTTTTTGCAGAACATGCTCTCCAACGACATCCGCGCGGCCGATGCGTCGCATGCGCAGCTCAGCAGCCTGAACACCCCCAAGGGACGCATGCTCGCCAGCATGCTGATCTGGCGCGACGGCGGCGACTACCTGCTGCAACTGCCGCGCAGCTTGTGCGAGCCGATACGCAAGAAGCTCACGATGTATGTGCTGCGCGCCAAGGTGAAGATCGCCAATGCGGGAGACGATAGCGCCGACATCGTCTCGCTGGGCGTTTCCGGCGCGCAGGCCGAAGCCTCGTTGCGCGCGCTGTTCGGCGAACTGCCGCAACAGGCGTTCGAGGTCGTTAACGGCGAAGCCTCGTCGCTGATCAAACTGGGCGAGCATCGCTGGCAGATCAACGCCACGCCGCAACGCGCGCAGGAACTGTGGGCCGCAATCCCCGCGCAACCCGTCGGCAGCGCCTGCTGGGACTGGCTGAATATCCGCGCCGGTATCCCGGCGATCCTGCCGCAGACGCAGGAACAGTTCGTCGCGCAGATGGTGAACTTCGAAGTGCTCGGCGGCGTGAACTTCAAGAAAGGCTGCTACCCCGGCCAGGAAGTCGTCGCGCGCATGCAACATCTCGGCAAGCCGAAGCGGCGCATGTATCTGGCACATGTCGATGGTGCAGCACCACAGCCGGGAGACGAACTGTACAGCGCGGACATGAAAGGCCAGTCCAGCGGCATGATCGTCAACGCAGCGGCCGCGCCCGGCGGCGGCTACGACGTACTGGCCGTGGTGCAGATCGCCAGCCACGACGCCCACCCCCTCCATCTCGGCTCGCTCGCAGGCGCACGCCTGCAGTTCCTGCCCCCGCCCTACCTCTTGCCATGAACCTGCCGGCCCAGCTGCTTCCAAGCGATTGGTTGTGGCTAGGCAACCTGGCATTCGCCGTGCTGCTCGCGCGTGCAATCTGGCAAGCAAACTGGCGCGACCTGCTGGCGAATGCGGCGCGCACCAATGCGCTAGTCGCCCTGTCGCTGGGCGCGTTCGTGATGTGGCAACTCAACGCCGGCTTCCGCCCCGGCTTCAACCACCACATCCTCGGCGCGACGCTGTTCATGCTGATGTTCGGCTGGCAAATCGCCATCGCCGCGATCACGCTGGTGATGCTCGCCACTTGGGTGCGCCTCGGGCTGACGCCGGAATCGTTCGGCATCAACGGCCTGCTGATGATCGCCGTCCCGGTGCTGTTCAGCGAATGGATGCTGCGCCTCAGCCGCAAGCATGTCCCCAAAAACTTGTTTCTGTATGTGCTGGGCAACGGCTTCCTGTGCGGCGGCGCTGCGATGATGCTCACCGTCGCCGCTGCTGCGCTGACCATGGCCGCACTCAGCCCCTATACCTGGCAGTCCATCCAGCACAACTACCTGATCGCCGCACCCATCATCATGCTCACCGAAGCATTCACCACCGGCATGCTGATCACCGCCTTCACGGTGTTCCAGCCGCAGGCGGTGCTGAATTTCAGCGACGAGGAGTACATCATCGGGAAGTAACGGGGCGTCATTGCAGGAATTCTTGATACACAAAATCACACAAGTTCAGGGCCTCGGATCGCCTGCCCCCCTTGGTCCATCTCCAGTTCGCCGCGCATGATTTTCAGCTGAAACAGGGTGTTGCGCTCTTCCTCTGACAATACAGATTCGATGTAACGGATAGTGGTCCGATAGCGCGGGATGACGTTGTACTTCAACGCATTGACGCGTTTCTGCGTCTTGCGCTGTTCGGTCAGCAAGCGCCACAGCGCGGTCTCGGCTTCGCCCAGTTGCGCGAGCAGCACAGCAATGTCGGTCATGCGCTGGCGCGCCTCGTCGAAACTGGCGTCGGTCCACATCAGCCCGACGGGCTGTATCGGCGTGCTCTCGACGGTCACGGTGGGATACTCAACGCCTATGCTGCTGCGCGGCAGGATGTAGACGGACAGCGCGGGCTTGAGCCCCAGCACGGCCTGGTGTAACTGCGTGCTGCCCATGCGCATGTGGGCGATGGACAACCAGTGGTAGGCGCCCTGCAAGGCTTCGCGCACCGTCAGGCGCAGTTCGCGATAGCGCTTCAGGCGCTGGTGCACCAGCCGCGTGAGCAGTTCGCGCTTGCGTTCGAGCAAATCGTGGCCGTGCTGCAACGCCACCACTTGGCGGCGTAGCGACAGCAGCACGCTCTTGGTCGGGCGAACCTTGATGCGGCTTTTCATTCCAGAAAGCCCCGATGAGAAAAACAGATCGTAGGTCGGGTTTTAACCCGACATGCCTGTTCTGAGCATGTCGAAGTGATCGGGCTGAAGCCCGACCTACGTTTCAATTGAGTATTCAGGTTCATTGCTGTTCTGCTTGCGTGCCGTGCCAACGGTGGTATTTATCGAGGTCCGCCGCGCCGACGCGGGTCAGAGCCTCCGGCGGCAGCAGCGAGAGCAGTTCCCATGCGAGGTTCAGCGTCTCGACGATGTTGCGTTCCTCGTCTTCGCGTTGTCCGACGAAGCGCCGTTCGAAGGCGTCGGCGAAATCGAGGAAGTTGCGGTCGGTTTCGGACAGGTCCTCCGCGCCGATAATGGAGGCGAGATTGCGCACCTCCAGCGCCCGCGCGTAGGACGCGTATATCTGTCCCGCGACCCGCGCATGATCTTCGCGCGTGTGGTCCTTGCCGATGCCGTCCTTCATCAGCCGCGACAGCGAAGGCGGGATGTCCAGCGGCGGATAGATGCCGAGGTTGTTCAGCGTGCGACTCAACACTAATTGCCCCTCGGTGATGTAGCCGGTGAGGTCGGGGATCGGATGCGTGATGTCGTCTGAAGGCATCGACACCACCGGCATCATCGTGATCGAGCCGGGCTTGCCGCGGATGCGTCCGGCGCGTTCGTAAATCTCCGCGAGGTCGGAATACAGGTAGCCGGGATAGCCCTTGCGCGCGGGCACGTCGCCCTTGGCCGTGGCGACTTCGCGCAGCGCCTCGGCGTAGTGCGTCATATCGGTCATCACCACCAGCACATGCAGGTCGAGATCGAACGCGAGGTATTCCGCCGCGGTCAGCGCCGCGCGCGGCAGGATCAGGCGTTCGATGGCGGGCTCGTTCGCGAGGTTGAGGAACATCGTCACGTTGCGCAGCACACCGCTGTCGGCGAAGGTCTCACGAAAAAATCGCGCGTCGGAGTAGGACACGCCCATCGCGGCGAACACCACGGCGAACTGCGACTCCTCGCCGGGCAATCTGGCCTGGCGCACGATCTGCGCGGCAAGCCGGTTGTGCGGCAGGCCGGAGCCGGAAAAGATCGGCAGCTTCTGCCCGCGCACCAGCGAGTTGAGCCCGTCCACCGCTGACAATCCGGTCTGGATGAACTCGCGCGGATAGGCGCGCGCGGCGGGATTCACCGGCGCGCCGTTGACGTTGCGCTTCAGTTTCGAGAACAGCGGCGGGCGCTCGTCGCGCGGCTGGCCGATGCCGTTGAACACTCGCCCGAGGATGTCAGGCGAAAGCGCGATTTCGAACGGCTGGTCGAGGAAGCGCACCCAGGTGTTTTCGAGGTCGAGATTGTCCGTGCCCTCCAGCACCTGGATCAGCACCAGTTCGTTCGAGGTGCGTATCACTTGGCCGTTGCGCCGCCGCCCGCTGTGGTCGCGCACCACCACTCGGTCGCCCAGCGCGATGTCGGGCACGCCGCGCATGTAGAGCAGCCCGTTGCGCGCGGCGGACGCCAGCCGATATTCCTTCTCGCTCATGGCTCCGCCTTTGCATGCTGCGCATACTCGCTGTGCAAGCGTTCGAACTCGCCATCAACCCGTGCGGCGAAGCTGCGCAGTTCGTCCAGTTGGTCGTTGCTGTAGCTGCCTTTCAGGCGTTGCGCTTCGGCGAGCAACGGCAGGCGCAGCAGTTCTTGCACCGGCACGCCGAACTCCAGCAGCCTCAAGCCGTGCTCATAGATGGAGAGCATCTGGTCGAGCAGCGCGAACTGCTTCTGCGGCGAGCAATAGCTGTCCACCGGATCAAGCGCGCTCTGTTGCAGCACGCCTTCGCGGAACAGCGCCACGCCTTGCAGCGCCCAGCGTTGCTGCGGCGACAATGCTTCGGGGCCGACGAGATTGACGATGCGCGCGAGTTCCTCGGCCTGCGCGAGAATCTCCAGTGCGGCGGCGCGTTGCTCGGCCCAGCGCGGATCGACATGTTCGGCCCACCAGCCGCTGCAACTGGCGACATAGCCGGAGAAGCTCTCGACCCAGTCCACCGCAGGGTAGTGGCGCGCGTCGGCGAGTTCTTTCGACAGCGCCCAGAAAGTCTGCACGATCTCCTTGGTGTGGCTGGTAACCGGCTCGGAGAAATCGCCGCCCGGCGGCGACACCGCGCCGATCAAGGTGATTGAGCCGTTGCCGCCCGCCAGCGTCTGCACCCGTCCCGCGCGTTCGTAGAACGCGGCGAGGCGCGACGCGAGATAGGCGGGGTAGCCTTCCTCGACCGGCATCTGTCCCAAGCGACCTGCGACCTCGCGCAGCGCCTCGGCCCAGCGGCTGGTGGAGTCGGCCACCATCACCACGTCGTAGCCCTGGTCGCGGTAGTACTCGGCCAGCGTGACGCCGACATAGATCGACGCCTCGCGCGCGACCACCGGCATGTTGGAGGTGTTCGCCACCAGCAGCGTGCGTTCCATCAGCGAGCGGCCGGTGTTGGGATCGGTGAGCTTGGGGAAGCTTTCGAGGATGTCCACCAGCTCGTTGCCGCGCTCGCCGCAGCCGACGTAGATCACGATGTCGGCGTCGGCCCAGCGCGCGATCTGCTGCTGCACGATGGTTTTGCCCGCGCCGAATGGGCCGGGCACGGCGGCGCGTCCGCCCTTCACCAAGGGGAAGAAGGTGTCGAGGATGCGCTGTCCGGTGAGCAGCGGCGCGACCGCGTCGTCGCGGCTGCGGTAGGGGCGCGGGCTGCGCACCGGCCAGCGGTGGAACAGGCTGAGTTCGGCGATGACGCCGTCCGCTTGTTTGACGCGCGCCACCGCGGCCTCGACGGTGATGTCGCAGGCGGAGACGAGCTCGACCAGTTCGCCGCCCATGCCCGGCGGCACCAGGATGCGGTGGGCGATGGTCGGCGTTTCCTGCACCGTTCCCAGCACCGCGCCGTCCTCGATTTGCATGCCGATCCTGAATTCCGGATTCGGCTCGAAGCACCATAGCTTGCCGCGATCCAGCGGCGGGATATGCACGCCGCGCGGGATGAAATCGCCATGCTGTTTGGCGTGTTCCAGCAGCGGACGCTGCACGCCGTCGAAGATGCCGCCCAGCAATCCCGGCCCGAGTTCCACCGACAGCGGATGGCCGAGCGCCTCGACCGGCTCGCCGGGACGCAGCGACTCGGTGGGCTCATACATCTGCACCAGCGCGTGTTCGCCGTGGCGGGCGATGACCTCGCCCATCAGTTCGAGACGGCCTATCCGCACTTGTTCGCCGGTGCGCACATCGGCCAGTTCGATGGTGACCAACGGCCCGTTGACTTCGACGACCTTAGCCATGCGCGGCCCCATTAGTGCGATCGTCGCGAAGCGACACTTTGTCCCCCTCGCCCCTTGTGGGAGAGGGCTGGGGAGAGGGTGACGGCATCAGCCGCTCGGCGACCGCGCCTCGCAACGCTACGTCCAGCCTTTCCATGCGTCCCTCGAAGGTGTTGTCGTAGCGGATGCCGCCGTCGCCGCTTGCGACCAGCACACCGCCGATGCAGGCCAGCGGTTCCGGCGACAGTGACAGTTGCTTGCCGGGCGCGGCCGCATCGGCATAGCGCGTCCAGTCCGGTTGCAGGCGCTGCAGGTCGCTCGCGTTGAAGCGGGCGACGAGTTCGTCGCGTTCGATGGCCTGCGCCGCCTCGCGCAAATAATTTTGCAGCAGCGGCAGGTAGCGCGCTTCGTCGTCCGCGAACGCGGATAGGTGCGCGGGGAGTTGGGCGAGCGCGGCATCGGCCAGTTCCTGACGCACCCGGTCGAGCGCGGCGCGCAGGTCGAGTTCTGCCGCCTGCACCCGTTGCCGGTAAGCGTGTTCGGCATGCGCCTTGGCGGCGAGCACTTCGCGTTCCTTTTCGATGCCCAGCCGTTGCCGCGTCTCCGCGAGCATGCGGTCGCGTTCCAGCCGGCCGTTGGCGAGATGCTCCTCGGCCAGCTTGCGCGCGCGTTCCGCCAATGCGGATTCGAGTCCAGATATTTGCTCGGCGTCGCTCATCCCTGCGCGTCCTGTATCTCTGGCGCGGCTGGGCCGAGCAGCCCCTGCACCAGACTTTCCACGCGCGAATGGTAGTCGCCCGACAGGTTGATCTCCGGAATCTCGGTGATGACGATGCGGCCGCCTTCGCGCTGCGCGTGTTGCAAATGGCGACCAGGATGCAGTGCCAGGCTTTGCTCGATGACGACCAGCGCGGATTGCTGGGTACGTATCAGTTCCTGCATCAGCGCTTCGACATCCTCGGGCGCGGGATCGGCATGGGTCTCGAAACCGATCAGCGCGAAACCCTCCATCAGCGCAGCGCTGCCCAGCGCGATCATGCGTGCGGGAGCGAGGGTGCTTTGCGGGTTGTTTGCGTTGGCATTCATTTTTAATCATCCAGGCAATAAATCGTCATTCCGGCGAAGGCCGGAATCCAGATGAATAAACGTTTCCCACGCAGTGGGACAAAGTCTTGGTTTTGTCTGCTTCGCAGAATATTTTCATTAGCTGGATTCCGGCTTTCGCCGGAATGACGGCCTAATGGATATTTCAGACCCATGCTCACGCGATCCGCCCCAGCAGCAGGATGGTCACCACCAGACCGTAGATCGCGATCCCCTCGGCCAACCCGAGGTAGATCAGCGTGCGGCCGAACATCTCCGGCTTCTCGGCGATCACCGCGAGCGAGGCCGCACCGACCGGGCCGACCGCCAGCCCCGCGCCGAAGGTCGCCAGCGCGGTCGGGATGCCCGCGCCGAGCAGCGCCAGCCCGAGGCCGACCGAGATTTCGCCGCCGGGTGCGGCTGCCTGTTGCGCCAGCGCATCGTTCATGCCCAGCAGCAGCGCAGCCATGCTCGCGATTACGAACACCAGAAGATTGGTTGCCAGCGTGCCTTTCCACCAGCGCTGCGCGCGTGTGCCGTCGGTGATCGGACGGAATTCCAGATAGGCCCCCAGGCCCAGCGTGAACAGCAGGTTCAGGACGATGAGTGCGATGAGCCAGTTCATGATTTTCCTTTCTGATGACGGTCAGTCGTGTTGAAACGCAAGCCCTCGCGGCTTGCCCAGCGTCAGCGGACGGAACGGACGCCCATCGCCGCCGAAGAAGCGCGAAAAGCCTTCGTAGTATTCTAGGCGCAACGTCTGTATCGCGACGATGCCGCCCTCCAGCGCCAATATGAAGACGTTGCCCAGCACTAGGGTCAGCCAGTATCCCGTCGTATGCAGCATGTTTGCGACGGTGAAGATGGCGATGGACAGCGCCACATGGTTGAGGCTGAAGGCCGCGAGGCGCAGGAACGACAGGGTGTTGGAGATGTAGGCCATCACGGTTTCGAAGCCTTCCATCAGGGCTATCAACAGCCTTTCGCCGACCGGGCTGCCGCGGTTGTGTCGCCAGGCGTTGGCAAATATCGCGGCTAGGGAGACGGAGATGGTCAGCATGGCGGCGAGGTCCAGTTCTCCCGCGCTCGCGTAGCGCCATGCGCCGGCCAGCAGTCCCAGGTACAGCAGCAGTCCCGCCGCGCCGTGGCTGTCGAGCAACGCCTCGCGCATTCGGCCGGCGGCGATGCGGTTGCGTATGGTCAGTGCGGTGGCCAGCAGGATGAAGCCTATGCCCCAGCCCAGCGCCACGCCCAGCATGCGCATCGGGTCGGTCAGCGGCGACATCCACAACGCGGGCAGCAGGTGTTCGTAGCCGAACACGCTGCCGTAGAGCAAGCCGAATAGCGTCGAACTGATGCCGACTGCAATGACGAGCGGTGCGTATTGGCCGAGACGGCGGCGCAGCAGCACACCGGCAAGGGCGAGGACGATGCCGTGGCCGACATCGCCGAACATCATGCCGAACATCAGTACGAAGGATGCGGCGAACAGCACGGTGGGATCGATTTCGCCGTAGCGCGGCACACCGTAGTTCAGCACCAGCCGGGCGAACGGTTGCAGCCAGTGGTGGTGCCGGATCGCCGAGGGTACGCGCTCGTCGGGACGAGGATCGCGCACATGCAGTGCGTAGCGGTTGCCGAAGTTTTCCGCGAGCGTTTGTCTCAGTTGCGGCAACTGCTCTTCGGGCGACCAGCCGCTCACCGTGGCCAGGCTGCCGCGTCCTCGCATCAGTTCGGCCAGTTCGGCATAGGGCGCGGCGCGCGCGAGGATGTTTGCCGCGGCCAGCAGGCGTTCGCGCAGCTTATCCTGCGCCAGCTCTTTGCGGCGGCGCGTATCTTCTTGCGCCTGCTGCTCGCGCAACTGCGCCATGCGCTCGCCCAGTTCCCGGCGCACCTCGTCCGGGCGTCCGCGAAATTCGGCAGGAATGTCCATCGCCCGCCAGCCAGCGGCCTGGAGCATGCGTTCGATCTGCTGCGCCTGTCCGCCGGCGCCCGCGAGTATCAGGTGCACCTGCTCTTCGCTGCCGAAGAAACGAATGGCGACATAACCGGCCAGGCCGAGCGCCTCCTCGAAACGCTGGAGGTTCGCGCGCGGCAGCGTACCGACGCGGACGTCCAGCAGAGCGCTCTTCCTTTGCAACAGCGCGAGGTCGATGCTGATGTCCATGAACTGGTCGAGCGCCCGGTGCAACTGGGCGGTGCGGCGGTATTGGTCATGCAGCCGGCGCATGCGTTCCTGCGCTTCCGAACACTTGCCCCATACTGTTTTCAGCCACGCGCCGGCCTCGGCCAACTGTGTCAGTTCGACCGGCCGCATCGGCGCGTCGATAGCCTCCGGTGCGGCGATTACATAGTGGGCCAGTATCTTGTCGAGGTGCGCACAGGTCTCGGTATAGACCTGCCGCCAGGCCGCACCCGGCAGGTCGGGAAACTGTTCGGCCGAGGCTTCCCTGAATTCCGGATCGAAACTGCCGTAGTTGGCGAGCAGCAGTGACGCCTGCGGAGCGTCGTCCCTGAGCAGGCTCAATGTTATGCGTTTCATGGGCAGGGGCATGAACATTCAGTGCGCCTCCTGTCCGTTTTTAACCAACCCCAGCGCGGTGCGGATCATCGCCGATTCCATGTGCATGTTGCGGCCGCGAACGATGGCGCGCAACCGCCTGAGATCGCGTTCGCGCAAAACCATGTAGGCGAGCGCGCGCGCGACGTTGAAGCTGCTATGGCGCAACGCATTGGCGGCGTAGCGCCATGTTTCCCGTTCCAGCTTTAGCGTCACCTCGGTGGTATTGCGCGCGTCCGCCAGTATCCGGTCGAACGGCGGCGGCAGGCTGGCGATGGCGTCGTCGAAGCTGGCGCATTGCGCGAGCTGTTGCAGTTGTTGCGGCAGCAAACGGTGGCTGGCTGGGATCAGCAGGTAATAGGCCTGCGCCGGCGGCAGGTTGTAGGCATAGCGGTAGCGCAGCAGCCAGACCAGGTTCACGCGGTCGACGATGCTGCCGACGATCGCGCGCAGCAGTTGCCCGGATGCGCCGCCGACCGTTGCGCCGCGCCGCGCGAGTCCCGCGAAATAGCGCCGGTCCAGCGCGGCGTCGAGGGCGAACAGCGCTTCGCCCTGTTCCAGCAGGTGGCGCGCCTGGCGAGCGATCTCGGCGTAGGGCGTTTGTTCGAGGCGGCGCAGCAATTCCGCGGGCGTGTCGCTTTGCAATAGCCCGGCGATGGGCAGGCTGGTGAACGCGCCCATGTCCTGCAGCTGCGCCTCGATGGCGGCTTGCGGCTGGTCGGCCATCTTGCCGCGGATGATGGTCTTGAGGTTGCCGAGTTCGAAGCGGTGAGCCCAGTAGCCGAGCAACTCCCGCGGCGCGCCCGACAGCGGGCGGATCAGCACGGCCAGTTCCTTGAGCAACAGCGTCACATTGCTCTGGTCCAAGTCGCCGGCATATTGGATTGCGTCGGTCGGCTGGGCGGCAGCTTGAGTGTCTTCGTCGTATGGGCGGTCGATCAGCGCGTCGAGCCGGTCCATGCCTAGCAGCTGTGCGGCGTAGAGGCTGACGCGCGTGTTCAGGTAGGCATATTGCGCGACGCTCATGGTTGGCTCGTCCCGGTGAGCAGGACGATGGCTTCGGCCAGGGCCTGCGGTTCGTTGCGTTCCGCGGAGGCGCGCAGTGCGAGTGCCTGTTCGGCATGACGGCGTTGCAATTCGGCGATGGTCTGCTGCGCCCGCTGTTCCGCCTGTGCGAGAAAGGATGCATGGATCTCGGCCATGCGCGCGGCGTGCTGCTGTTCCGCCGCGCCGGCATCGCGCCTGGCCTGCTCGACGATGGCTTGGCGTTCCTCGTCCGCGCGCGCGACGACCTGTTCGGCTTTCGCTTCCGCATCCAGCAAACGCTTGAGCGTTTCATCCACCATGCGCCCTCCGTCTATGGCTAGCCAACCGCCGATTACAATAAATCAGACTGGCGTGCTTGTCTGGGCAGTTATTGCAACTCAGGTCATGCGATGGAGGAAATACAGTCTTCATGGTATTTCGCGTTGGCGGCGGCGGCTTTAGCTTGCGGTCATCGTTCATTTCATATGCCGTACCGTCGCGGAAAGGAAGCAAGATGCGCAACAACAAATTGCCGGAATTTTTGTCTGGATGGCTGTTTGCCGGAGCTCTGGCGCTGGGCGCGTCGCCTGCCATTGCCGTGGCGCAGGAGGCGACGGCCGAGCAGGCGGTGGAAGCCATCGAGGAGGTGTTCGGCGTCACGCAGGGACAGCGGCGCAACCATACCAAGGGAGCTTGCGCGCTGGGCGAATTCATCGGTACGAAGGAAGCCGCAACCTATTCGCGCTCGCCGCTGTTCTCCGGACAGAAGCTACCGGTGGTCGCGCGCTTCTCGCTCGCAGGCGGCAACCCCAATGCGCCGGATACGGCGAAGACTCCACGCGGCATGGCGCTGGAATTCGCGCTTCCCGACAGCGGTCCGCAACACATTACGATGCTGAATACGCCGATGTTCGGCGCGGCGCAGCCGGAGACCTTTGTCGCGCAGATGATCGCGATGAAGCCGGACCCGGCGACGGGCAAGCCCGATCCCAAAAAGATCAAGGAATTCAGGGACAGCCACCCGGATAACCGTGCGCAGGCGGAATTTCTCGCCAGCCACAATCCGCCGGCCAGCTATGCCAGCAGCGCCTATTTCGGCATCCATACCTTCAAATTTATCGATGACGACGGCAAGGTCACGCCGGTGCGCTGGCGCTTCGTCCCGCAGGACGGGGAGAAGCGTTTGACCGATGCAGAGTTGAAGACCATGCCGCCGGATTTTCTGGAGCGCAGACTGGTCGAGCGCGCCAAAAAAGGCAAGCTGCGCTGGGACATGATCGTGACGATAGGAAAACCGGGCGACCCGGAAGACAATCCCACGTTGACTTGGCCGGAAGGACACAAGCAAATCAAGGCGGGAACGCTGACGATCTCCTCGACCATGCCGCAACAGGGCGCGGCATGCGAATACGTCAACTTCGATCCGCTGATTATGGGCGACGGCATCGAGCCGTCGAACGATCCTATCCTGCTGTTCCGCTCGCCTGCCTATGCGGTGTCGTTCGCCAAGCGGATAAGCGGGATGTGATTGGCGTATTCCGTGGATAAACAGGCTCTTATGATGATGGAAAATCAGAACACATCAAGCGCTCCGGATGCACCAAACGACGAGAAGCCGAGCGAGCTTGCCATTCCCCCCGAGGGCAGGAAGAAGCGCGCGAATATGCATGAAGGCATAGGCGTCTGGTGCGATTGCTGTTCGTGCGAGGCCGAGCCGTACTGGGCCGAACTGGCAGATGAAATGGGAGTCGATCTCAGCGACTACGAGGATGAGGCCAAACCGCCCAGACAGGGCAAGTGAACGGGGCGATCAAGCTTTGCGCTGCGGCTTGGCAAACCGGCTGATTTTTTCCAGCTTCATGCGCTCCCGGCACGGTCGGCCTGCATTGCCAGGCACCTGCGTGATTTCGTTTATTGAGCCATGCCCGGATTCTTGTTAAGTTGCCGATGCAGTTCTGCGATCGAAGGAGACCTACGATGAAACTTTATTACAGCCCGGGCGCCTGCTCTTTTTCTCCCCATGTCGTACTGAACGAGTCTGGCCTTTCTTTCGAAACCGAAAAGGTGGATCTCAAAGCCAAGATGACAGAGTCCGGCATCGACTACAACACGATCAATCCCAAGAGTTACGTTCCCGCATTGGCGATGGACAACGGCGAACTGCTGACCGAGGGGCCGGCCATCGTGCAGTACATCGCCGACCTGGTCCCGGAAAAGAAACTGGCGCCGCCGGCCGGAACGCTGGAGCGCTACCGGCTGCAGGAATGGCTCAACTACATTTCGAGCGAGATACACAAGGGCTTCGGGCCGTTCTTCAATCCGCTGGCTTCGGAGGAAATGAAGAGCGCCACAAGGTTGCGGCTCGCCAAACGGTTCGCTTTTGCCGCCACCGCGCTCGAAGGCCGTGACTACCTGCTGGGCGATACCTTCACTGTCGCCGATGCCTACCTCTTCATCATGCTCAGGTGGACGCGCTCTAACGGAATAGATCTGTCGCCCTGGCCCGCGCTGAGTGCATACTTCGATCGCATCGCCGCGCGTCCCGCCGTGGTCGCCACCTTGAAAGAGGAAGGACTGCTCTAGCCGGGACGCGGCCATAAGCCGGCGGGAAGTTCATCAATAATCGGTATATCCTTTTTCTCCCGGCGTATAGAACGTATCGAAATCGGGCGGGGTCGGTGCAGCACCGTTCTGGAGTTTTTGCACCAGAGCGGGGTTGGAGATGAACGGCCGGCCGAACGCCACCAAGTCGCCGCGATCCGCATCAAGGTCGGCATTGGCGCGCGCCGCATCGTAGCCGCCGGAGAGGATATATCTGCCCTTGAACGCGCTGCGAATATTCGCTTTCAATGCGGGGCTGACTTCCGGCGCGCCCATAGCACTGTGATCGACGATGTGGATGTAAACCAGTCCCAGCTCGTTCAGCTCCTCGACCAGTCGCAGATACATCGCATCCATCTCGTCATCCGGTGCCGTCCCGTTGAATGCGCCATAGGGCGAGATGCGCATGCCGATGCGCTCCGCGCCGATGGCCGCGACGGATGCCTTCGCCACTTCCACCGCGAAGCGGATGCGGTTCTCGATGCTGCCGCCCCAGCGGTCGGTGCGCTGGTTGGTCGCCGTGTTGAAGAACTGGTCGATCAGGTAACCGTTCGCCCCGTGCAGCTCGACGCCGTCGAAGCCGGCCTGTATGGCCAGTTTGGCGGCATGTGCATATTCGGCGATGGCGGCGTCGATGTCTGCCTCGCTCATCTCCTCCGGTACGGGATAGGGCTGCATGCCGCTGCTGTCCGTCCACATGTCGCCGGCCAAGGCGAGCGCGGAGGGCGCGACGATACGCGTTCCCGCCGCCATGTTGGCCGGATGGCTGACGCGGCCGGTGTGCATCAGTTGCACGAATATCCTGCCGCCGTTGGCATGCACGGCATCGGTCACCTGCTTCCAGCCTTGCACCTGCTCGTCCGAAAACAGGCCGGGAATGCGCGCGTAGCCCAGACCATTCGGAGACGGCGAAGTGCCCTCGGTGATGATCAGTCCGGCATCGGCACGCAAGCCGTAATACTTTTTCATCAGCTCGTTCGGGACATTGCCCGTCGCGCGCGAACGGGTCAGCGGCGCCATCACCACGCGGTTCTTCAGTTGCAGATTGCCGAGTGCGGTCGGGGTAAACAGGGTTTGAGTCATGTGGTGCTCCAATAAATTAAAGTTAAAAACTACGCCTATCGGCAATGGGTTTATTGCTTGATCGCCTCGACCGGGATGGTCAGCGTGACTTCGTCGCCGACATAAGGCACATGTTTGCCCATGTTGAAATCGGAACGCTTGACCTTGGCCGTGGCGGTCGCGCCGCAGGCGTCTTTCTTCACCATCGGGTGCGGCATGCACAGGAAGGAATTCACCGTCAGCGTCACCGGCTTGGCGATGTCCTTGATCGTCAGGTTGCCTTCCACCGCAACCAGCTTGTCGCCCTCGAATTTCAGCCTGGTCGATTTGTAAGTGATGGTGGGAAACATTTCCGTGTCGAAGAAATCGGCCTCCTGGATATGCTGGTTGAACAAGGCATAACCGGTGTTGACCGATTTTGCATCGATCACGACATCGACCGAGCCGGTTTTGTTGGCGCGATCCAGCGTGATCGTGCCGGAGGTCTTGTCGAAGCGGCTCAACTGTATGGAATAGCCGAAGTGGCTGTATTCGAATCGCGGCAACGTGTGCGATGGCTCGATCACGTAGGTTTCGGGCGCAGCATACGCAGCGGACGACATCAGGGCGACAACGGCAAAAGCGATCAGTTTTTTCATGGTACTCTCCTTGGGTGGTTGGTGAGGGTGATGCGTGTCAGGCGAAATGCCCGTTGCGGAAATCGTCGATGGCCTGGTGTATCTCCTGCTCGGTGTTCATCACGAATGGGCCGTATTGCACGATGGGCTCGTTCAGCGGCTTGCCGGCGATCAGGATCAGGCGCGCATCCTCCGTCGCCGCAATCGTCACGCCGTCGGCTTCCGGCGCGTTGCCCAGTATGCCCATGCGCTTGGCGTCCACCCGCGTATCGCCGACCCGCACCGCTCCGCGGTAGACATAGACGAAGGCGTTATGCGTCGCCGGCAGCGCGGTCGAGAATGATGCGCCCGCGGGGATGTGGATGTCCAGATACAGCGGCTCGGTGATCTCGCGTGTGACCACGCCCGCGACGCCGTTGCTGCTGCCGGCGATCACGCGAACGGTGACGTTCTCCGCGGTCGTATATTCGGGGATCTTCTCGCTGGCATAGTCCTGGTACCAGGGCTCGGCCATCTTGTTCTGCGCGGGCAGGTTCAGCCAGAGCTGGAAGCCTTCCATCACGCCGTCTTCCTGCTCGGGGAGCTCGGAGTGGATCACGCCGCGGCCGGCGACCATCCACTGCACGCCGCCGTCGCCCAGCAAGCCTTCGTGGCCCGCGTTGTCGCGATGGCGCATGCGGCCAGCGAGCATGTAGGTCACGGTCTCGAAGCCGCGATGCGGGTGGTCTGGAAAGCCGGCGATGTAATCGTCCGGATCGTCGCTGCCGAAAGCGTCCAGCATCAGGAAGGGATCGAGGCGGCGCTGCAGCTTGCCGGTCAGCACGCGGGTCAGCGTCACGCCCGCGCCGTCCGAGGTGGCGACGCCTTCGACGAGGCGCTCGATGTTTCGCGATTGGTGCAAAGTTGCTTCAGTGTTAGTGTTCATGGCTTGCTCCTCACTCAATGTAGGTCGGGATTCATCCCGACACTGCCAACCTCGTCGGGATAAATCCCGACCTACGCGGTTGGAATAATGTGAATGCATAGTAGTCATCCCGAAAGAATAGATAAAGCCATCAATCCGGGATAGACTATCCCGAATATGGAACAAACTAATATCTCCGCCGACGACCTGATCCTGTTCGCCACCATCGCCGAACAGGCGAGTCTGGTGCGCGCCGCCGAACGGCTGGGCATGCCCAAGGCCACCGTTTCGCGCCGTCTGAGCAACCTGGAAGAACTGCTGGGGCAGAAGCTGCTGATCCGCACCACCCGCCGCCAGACGCTGACCGAATTCGGGCAGGAATTCCTCGACCACAGCCGGCGCGTGGCGGAAGAAGTCGCGACGGTGCAGGACTTCGTGCGCAGCCAGGATATGCAGCCGCGCGGTCGGCTGCGCGTCTCGATGCCCGGCGACTACGCAAAACAATACTTCTCGCGCGCGATCGCGACCTTCATCGAAAGCCATCCCGAGATACAGCTGGACATCGACCTGAGCTCGCGCCGCGTCGATCTGATCGGCGAACGCTACGATCTCGCGATCCGCATGGGCGCGTTGGCCGACGACGCGACGCTGGTCGCGCGCAAGATCGACGAGCAGAGCCTGGGGCTATATGCCAGCCCGATCTACCTGGCCCTGCATCCGGCGCCGGAACATCCCGACGACCTCGTCCACCATGCCTCGATCCGCATGCTTTCCGCAGCGGGGAATGCGATCCCCTGGCGGCTGGCGCGCGGCAAGGAAAAGTGGGAAGGCGTGCCGCCCGGACGGCTCGCGCTGAATTCACCCGACATGATCCAGCACTTGCTGCTCGACGGCGCAGGCATAGGCGTGTTGCCATGCCGGTTCGCGCGGGAAGACGTGAAGCTCAGGCGGCTGGTCAGGGTGCTGCCGGAATGGTCGTTGCCGACGGTGCCGGCCTGGGCGGTGATGCCGATGCGGCGTTACCTGCCCGCCAAGACAAGGGCTTTCCTCGCGCATCTGGAGCAGTTCATGGAAAAAGGCTGACGGAACTACATCGTGCTGCCGAACGAACTGTCTTGCGTATGGAGCGGCAGCGGCAAGCCGGCCAGCTGACTGGCCTGGCTCACCGGACCATGGGGAAACAGCTCGTAGAGATAAGGGCGTCCGCCATACTCGCGGTAACGCCCTTCCAGATCGCGCAGCACTTCCCTGCCCGCATCCTCATTCCCCTTGCTGCGATAGCGCTCGCGCAGATAGAAGATGACGTCCCAATGTTCCTCGGTAAGCTCAAGACCTTCGAGGTCGGCCAGACGATTGGCATGCTGGGGCGACCACGGGGAAAGATCGGACAGGTTGCCTTCCGGATCGGCTTCGAACCGGCGCGGATTGCGGGTGGCTTTGTTGATGTCTAGCATGATGGCTTCCTCCTGCTGACAAGGGCCAAAGGAGATGGCCCAACTGTTCGAGCATCATGAAACAGTTGACGATATTAATCAACTATTATGACTTCAGGGGTATGCCGCCCGCCCCGACACCAAGACCCGTAGCGGCCTCAGCTGCGGCGCAACGCGATCAGCATCGCCCAGACGCCCAGCGCGATGTAGCACAGCAGCGACCACTCTGGGATGCCCAGGCTGAGGAAGGTCCAGCCCTTCTCCGCGCATTCGCCGGAGCCGTGCATCAGCTCCTTCAGCACGTTGGACAACGGCATCGTCTCCAGCATGTAGTCCAGGCCGGGGCCGCAGGCGGGCACCTGATCCTTGGGCAGGTTCTGTATCCATATATGTCGCGCGGCGACGGCGACGCCGCTCAGCGACAGCAGGCCTATCAGCACGGCATAGATGCGCTCGCCCAAACGCTTCGGGCCGTGCAGCGCGGCCAGCGCGAACAGCACGAGAATCGCGATGAACACCACGCGCTGCACCATGCACAACGGGCAAGGGTCCTGATGCTTGACGTATTGCAGGTAGAAGCCGAATCCCATCAGACCGCTGGCGTACAGCGCACCCGCGAGGTACAGCCAGCGGTTTGAAATTTTGCGCAACAGCATCATTCCGCCTCGTCCATCCACATCGCCTGTATCGCTTCCAGCACCTTCTCGCCGCCGTGGCTGTGGTCGTCGTCGAAGCCTTCCAGCCCGACGACCCAGTTGTGCAGGTCGACGAAGCGCACCGTGCGCGGATCGACATCCGGGTGTTTCTCGCTCAGCGCGATCGCGATGTCGCGCACGTCTATCCATTTCATGCCATCACTCCTTGACCATGTTGATGGTGTACTTGGGGATCTCGACGATCAGTTCCTGTTCGCCCACCACCGCCTGGCAGGACAGGCGCGAGGTCGGCTCCAGCCCCCAAGCCTTGTCGAGCAGGTCTTCCTCGGTCTCTTCCGCGGGTTGCAGGCTGTCGAAGCCCTTGCGCAGCACGACGTGGCAGGTGGTGCAGGCGCAGGATTTCTCGCACGCATGCTCGATCTCGATGCCGTTGGCGAGCAGCGTGTCGCAGATGGTGTCGCCGGGCTTGGCGTCGATCACCGCACCCTCCGGGCAGAGTTCCACATGCGGCAGGACGATCATTTGCGTCATTTCAGTTCCCCAGTTCCGATATGTTGTGTCCGGCCAGCGCGCTCTTCACGCTCGTATCCATGCGGCGCTGCGCGAACTCGGTGGTCGCGACGTTCAGCGCCTCGATGCCGCGCTTGATCGCCTGATGGTCGGTTTGTTGCAACAAGGCATTCAGGCTGCCCATCCTGTCTTCGATGCAGGTGCGCTCGGCCTCGCTCAGCAGCGCGCCGTCCTGAGCCAGCGCATGCTGCACCGCTTCGAGCAACTGTTTCGCCTCGGTCTGCTGCTCGCGTAGCGCACGCGCCAGCATGTCGTCCTGCGCGTGCTGCGCGGATTCCTGCAGCATGCGCGTGATCTCGGCATCGCTCAAACCGTAGGAAGGCTTGACCGCGATATGCGCCTCGACGCCGCTGCCCATCTCGCGCGCCGCCACGTTCAACAGGCCGTCCGCGTCCACCTGGAAGGTCACGCGTATGCGCGCCGCACCGGCGACCATCGCCGGAATGCCGCGCAGCTCGAACTTCGCCAGCGAGCGGCAGTCGCTGATCAGCTCGCGCTCGCCCTGCACCACATGGATGCTCATCGCAGTCTGCCCGTCCTTGAAGGTGGTGAACTCCTGCGCGCGCGCGGTCGGGATTGTGCTGTTGCGCGGGATGATCTTCTCGGTGAGGCCGCCCATGGTCTCGATGCCGAGACTCAGCGGAATCACGTCGAGCAGCAGCCAGTCGTCGCCGCTGCGGTTGCCCGCCAGCAGGTTGGCCTGGATCGCCGCACCGAGGGCAACGACCTTGTCCGGATCGAGATTGGTCAGCGGCATCTGGCCGAAGAATTCGCCGACCGCATGCTGCACCTGCGGCATGCGCGTCGCCCCGCCGACCATCACCACGCCCTTGACGTCGGCCACACCCAGCTTCGCGTCGCGCAGCGCACGGCGCAACAGCTGCAAGGTGCGCTGCACCAGGTTCTGCGACATCGCCTGGAACTCCTCGCGCGTCAGCACGTTGTCGATCAGTTCGCCGCTCGACAACACCGCGGTGATGCGCGTCTCGGCGTGCTCGGTCAGTTGCTCCTTGGCCGTGCGCGCATGAGTCAGCAGCAAACGCGTGTCCTGCGGACTGAGCGCGGAAAGGTTGTTCTTTTCCAGCAGCCAGCAATGGATGCGCTGGTCGAAATCGTCGCCGCCCAGCGCCGAGTCGCCGTTGGCCGCCAGCACCTCGAACACGCCGCGCGACAGGCGCAGGATGGAGATGTCGAACGTGCCGCCGCCGAGGTCGTAGACCGCATACACGCCTTCGGCGGCGTTATCCAGACCGTAGGCGATCGCCGCGGCGGTCGGCTCGTTCAGCAGGCGCAGCACGTTCAGGCCGGCAAGTTTGGCGGCATCCTTGGTGGCCTGGCGCTGCGCGTCGTCGAAATACGCCGGCACGGTGATCACCGCACCGACCAGTTCGCCGCCCAGCGATGCCTCGGCGCGCTCGCGCAGCACCCTGAGGATTTCGGCAGACACCTCGACCGGGCTCTTCGCGCCGGCCGCAGTGCGCAATTGCAACATGCCGAAACCCTGTCCTGAGCCTGTCGAAGAAGAGTCCACAAAGCGGTACGGCAACCGGCTGATCTCGCCAAGGTCCTTCAGCCCGCGCCCCATAAAGCGCTTCACCGACACGATGGTGTTCACCGGGTCTTCGCTCTGCGCGGCCTGTGCCGCCTCGCCGACGATCACATCGCCTTCGGCTGCATAGCGCACCACCGAAGGCAGCATCGCGCGACCGTTGTCGTCGTTGAGCACCACGCTGATGCCGTTGCGCACCGTCGCCACCAGCGAGTTGGTCGTGCCAAGGTCGATGCCGACCGCCAGCCTGTGCTGGTGCGGCGCAGTGGAAAGACCGGGTTCGGAGATTTGGAGTAATGCCATTTTTAGTTGTCAGACGTAAGACGTAAGACGTAAGTTATTTGGGCCTGACAACTTACGTCTTACGTCTTACGACTGCCTTCAAGTATCTATCTCATCGTAAGCGGAATGTATCTCTTCCGCGAGTTTTTCCATGAAGCGCAGCTTGCGCACCAGTCCGGCGGCATCCGCGTAGTTCTTTTCGTTATCGATCTTGCCCGCAAGCTCGTTTTCGAGCGCATGCGTCTCGCGATGCAGCCGCGCTTCCAGTTCGTCCAACACCGAAACATCGCCCGCCTCGGCCACCGCCTCACGCCATTCCATCTGCTCCATCAGGAAGTCCACCGGCATCGCGGTGTTGGTCTCTTCCTGCGTGTCCACGCCCTGCAGCGACAGCAGATAACGCGCGCGCTTCAGCGGATTGCGCAGCGTCTGGTAGGCCTCATTGACTTGGGTGGAATGCTGCATCGCAAGGCGCTGTTCGGCCTCGGAAAGATGGGCCGACTTGTCGGGATGGACCTGCGCCTGCAAGGCGCGATAATGCAGGTCGAGCTGCGTCGAGTCGATCGCGAAGGACTGCGGCAGCCCGAAAAGCTGGAAGTGATTTTGCTGGAAGTTAAAGCCGGAGGGTTGCATTACACCTTGAAGCTTTCGCCGCAGCCGCAGGTGTCCTTGACGTTCGGGTTGTTGAACTTGAAGCCTTCGTTCAATCCCTCGCGGGCGTAGTCCAGCTCCATGCCGTCGATATACGGCAGGCTCTGCGGATCGACCAGCACCGTCACGCCGTTGCTGTCGAACGTAATGTCGTCGCTGCCGATCTCGTCGGCAAACTCCAGCTTGTAGGCCATGCCGGAGCAGCCGCTGGTGCGCACGCCGATGCGCAGTCCGACGCCCTTGCCGCGCTTGGCGATGAAACCCAGCACATGTTTCGCGGCCTTGTCTGTCAATGTAATTGCCATGATGACTTCCTTAAAAACAATTTTGTGTCCACGAAATACACGAAAAGCACGAAAAGAAAATCCAGTTTTTTGTTCGTGGCTTTCGTGTATTTCGTGGACCAATGGTTTTTGGGTTACATACCGCCCTTGCAGGCCGCGGTCTCGACGTTCTCGCCGTGCTTGGCCTTGTAGTCCGCCACTGCCGCCTTGATCGCGTCTTCCGCGAGGATGGAACAGTGTATCTTCACCGGCGGCAGCGCCAGTTCCTCGGCGATCTGGGTGTTCTTGATCGCCAGCGCCTGATCCACGGTCTTGCCCTTGACCCATTCGGTCACCAGCGAGCTCGACGCAATCGCGGAACCGCAGCCGTAGGTCTTGAACTTCGCATCCTCGATCACGCCGTCCTTGCCGACCTTGATCTGCAACTTCATCACGTCGCCGCAGGCCGGCGCGCCGACCATGCCGGTGCCGACGTCGCTGTCGTCCTTGTTCATCGAACCCACGTTGCGCGGGTTCTCGTAGTGATCCAGTACTTTTTCGCTGTAAGCCATTTTTTGCTCCTTCGTCGCAGAGAAGGGGGAAGAGGGAAGGGAGAAGGGTAAAACCGGCACGCTGCCCCGGATTTTCTACCCTTCCCCCTTCTCCCTTATCCCTTCCCCGCCTTTAATGTGCCGCCCACTGCACAGTATTCAGGTCTATGCCTTCCTTGTACATATCCCATAAGGGGGATAGCTCTCGCAGTTTTCCTATCTTGTCGTTCAGCAGCGCGATCACGTAATCGACTTCTTCGACGGTCGTGAAGCGGCCGATGCTGAAGCGGATCGAGCTGTGCGCCAGTTCGTCGCTGCGGCCCAGCGCGCGCAGCACGTAGGACGGCTCCAAGCTCGCCGAGGTGCAGGCGGAACCGCTGGAAACCGCGACATCCTTGACCGCCATGATCAGCGATTCGCCCTCGACGAAGTTGAAGCTGAGGTTGAGGTTGTGCGGCACGCGCTGCTCCATGTCGCCGTTCACATGCACCTCTTCCATATCCTTCAGGCCGTTCAGCAGGCGGTCGCGCAGCATGCGGATGCGCTCGTTCTCGCTCGCCATTTCTTCCTGCGCGATGCGGAACGCCTCGCCCATGCCGACGATCTGGTGCGTCGCCAGCGTGCCGGAGCGCATGCCGCGCTCGTGACCGCCGCCGTGCATCTGCGCTTCCAGGCGCACGCGCGGTTTGCGCTGCACGTACAGCGCGCCGATGCCCTTCGGGCCGTAGGTCTTGTGCGCCGAGAACGACATCAGGTCGACCTTCAGCTTCTGCAGGTCGATCGCCACCTTGCCGGTCGCCTGCGCCGCATCGACGTGGAACAGGATGCCGCGCTCGCGGCAGATCTCGCCGATAGAGGCGATGTCCTGCACCACGCCGATCTCGTTGTTCACCAGCATCACGGACACCAGCACGGTGTCGGGGCGCAGGCTGGCCTTGAATTTCTCTAGGTCGAGCAGGCCGGAAGGCTCCGGATCGAGGTAAGTCGCCTCGAAACCCTCGCGCTCCAGTTCGCGCACGGTGTCCAGCACCGCCTTGTGTTCAATGCGCATCGTAACGATGTGCTTGCCCTTGCCGCTGTAAAAATGCGCCGCACCCTTGATTGCGAGGTTGTTCGATTCGGTAGCGCCCGAGGTCCAGACGATCTCCTTGGGATCGGCATTCACCAGCGCGGCAACTTGCGCGCGCGCCAGTTCCACCGCCTCGTCCGCCTCCCAGCCGAAGGCATGGGAACGGGAAGCCGGGTTGCCGAACTTCTCGGTGAGGTAGGGAATCATCTTTTCCGCCACGCGCGGGTCGACCGGCGTGGTTGCGGAATAGTCCATGTAGATAGGTAGTTTCACGTTAATTCCTTCAGACCGAGGCGCTCTGCGCCTTTTGCATCTGGTCAAGCAACACAGGCACGGCTTCCGGATTGTGTCTGGCGCAACCATCCACCAACTGCTGCAGATTGACCGACTCCAGATAATCGAAAATCTTCTCGTTCAGCCCCATCCACAGGTTGTGGGTGATGCAGGGCATCTCGTCGTGGCAATCGCCCTTGCCGCCGCAACTGGTCGCATCCAGCGGCTCGTCCACCGCCTGGATGATGTCCGCCGCGGAGATGGTGTTCGCCGCACGCGCCAGATAATAGCCGCCGCCCGGACCTCGCACACTCTCGACGAGGCCGTTGCGACGCAACTTGCCGAACAGCTGCTCCAGATAGGACAACGAAATCTTCTGACGCTCGCTGATCGCCGCCAGCGTCACCGGCCCCTTGCCGCCGCGCATTGCCAGGTCAACCATCGCCGTCACGGCGAAACGTCCCTTGGTCGTCAATCGCATGTCATTACCCCTTTATAAATTAGCATGCCTAGCGGCATCGTCGCCTGCTGTAATCAGGCGACAATAATAGAATACCTGAATTTTTTAATCAACTATCTTATTCAGGTGATTAGGGTCAAATTTATCGGCGGTGGCACGCTCCTCGTCCACCGGCACGCCCATCTTTTCCAGTTGCTGCAGGATGAAATCGATACGCTGGTCCACGGTCATGCTGTGGCCGATCAGTCCGTGCAGCGCCTTGGAGACCGGGTCGTTCTGGTCGTTGCCTATGCCGTAGGCATTGAAGCCAGCAGTCTTTTTCTTCTCCTCGTCGAGGATGCGCGCCGGAATGCCGGCCGCAGTCGAGCCCGCCGGCACATCCTTCACCACCACCGCGTTCGAGCCGATCTTGGCATTGTCGCCGATATGGATAGGCCCCAGTATCTTCGCGCCAGCCCCCACCACCACGCCGTCGCCCAGCGTCGGATGACGCTTGCCTTCCTTCCACGAAGTACCGCCCAGCGTTACGCCGTGATACACGGTCACGTCGTCGCCGATCTCGGCGGTCTCGCCGATCACCACGCCCATGCCGTGATCGATGAAGAAGCGCCGCCCTATGGTTGCGCCTGGATGGATCTCGATGCCGGTCAGGAAGCGCGCGATATGCGACAGGAAGCGCGCCAACCACTTCAGATTGGCGTGCCACAGCTTGTTCGACAGGCGGTGCAGAATGCGCGCATGCAGACCGGGATAGCAGGTCAACACCTCGAAGGTGCTGCGCGCCGCCGGGTCGCGGTCGAATACGCTGGCGATGTCTTCTCTGATGTTTTTAAACATTTTGCTGATTATTGGCGTCTTGCTGCTCTTGCTGATAGCGCGTTTTGAGGCGTGCATTGTACTCGGTCGTAACGCTCAGCATGCCGCGCAGGATGTTGACCTCCTCCGACTCCGGCCTCGCCCTTGCGTACAAGCGGCGCAGGCGTTGCATCATGCGCGCCGGATTCTGCGTGGTGAAGAAACCGATCTCGAACAGTACCTTCTCCAGATGCGCGTAATACCCTTCCATCTGCTCATGGGATGCCGGCCTCGCCTCGACCACTTTCGGAACAAATCCCTGCGCCGCGACGTTCAACTCGTAGGCCATCACCTGCACCGCAGCGGCGAGGTTCAGCGAAGAGAAATCCGGGTTCGCCGGAATGTTCGCCAGCACCTGCGCACGACCCATCTCCTCGTTGGTCAGCCCCGACATCTCGGTGCCGAACAGCAGCGCGACCGGCTGCGCCGACGCCTGCTGCAGCAGCTCCGGCACCGCCTCGCGCGGCGTCTTCACCTCGATGGAGATGTCGCGCAGCCGCGCCGTCATCGCCACCGTGAACGCCACCCCGTGCAGCGCCTCGTCTATCGACGAGCACACCACCGCATTGTCGAGGATGTCGTCCGCGCCTGCCGCCATCGCCGTCGCCTGTGGATCGGGGAAGCGATAGGGGTTGATCAGGTACAGATGGCGCAAGCCCATGGTCTTCATCGCGCGCGCCGCCGCGCCGATGTTGCCGGGGTGCGAGGTGTGGCTGAGCACGACCCGGATGTTTTCGAAAGGATTTTGTTTATTCAAAACGTGATTCCAACTAAAATGCGTGCCGTGGGAACCATATCTGCGTTCCCAATCAGCTCATTAAAAAGGTCGTTACCCATGCACCCCATGCTCAACATCGCGGTGAAAGCCGCACGTCGCGCCGGCAATCTGATTTACCGCGCCACCGACAAGATCGATCACCTTACCGTGACCAAGAAGTCCCATGCGGATTTCGTCAGCGAGGTGGATCGCGCAGCCGAGCAGACCATCATCCAGACCCTGCTGGAGGCCTATCCGGACCATGCGATTCTAGCAGAAGAGAGCGGCGCTCACGGCGAGTCGGAGTTCGTCTGGATCATCGATCCGCTGGATGGGACGACCAATTTCCTGCACGGATTTCCGCAGTTTGCCGTATCCATCGCGTTGCAACATAAAGGCATCATCACCCAAGCCGTGGTGTACGACCCGACCAAGAACGAGCTGTTCACCGCCACGCGCGGCCGCGGCGCGTTCCTGAACGACAAGCGCATCCGCGTGACCAAGCGCGTGCATCTGGCCGACGCCCTGATCGGCACCGGCTTCCCCTACACCCGTTTCGAGCACATGGACGCCTACATCGGCATCCTGCGCGACCTGATGGAGCAGACTTCCGGCCTGCGCCGCCCCGGCTCCGCCGCGCTGGACCTGGCCTGGATGGCCGCCGGACGCCTCGACGGCTTCTACGAGACCGGCCTCAAGCCTTGGGACATCGCCGCCGGCACGCTGCTGATCACCGAGGCGGGCGGCATGGTCAGCGACTTGCACGGCTCGGACACTTTCCTTAAGACCGGCCATCTCTGCGCGGGCAATCCGGACATCCACCAGCAACTGCTCAAGGTCATCGCGCCGCACCTGACGCCCGGACTGAAGGGGCAATAAAGAGAGGAAACGGCCGACATGGACACCATCCTCGTCCTGGCCATCGCGACCATCGTCGTGGTGCTGATGTTCGAATACACCAACGGTTTCCACGACGCCGCCAACATCATCGCCACGGTGATCGCCTCGCGGGCGATGACGCCAGTGCAGGCGGTGATGGTGGTCGCCTTCTTCGAATTCCTGGGGCCGCTGCTCGGCGGCACCGCAGTCGCCAACACCATAGGCAAGTTCGTCACGCTGGACGACCTCGACCGGGTGACGGCGCTGACTATCGTGTTCTGCGGGCTGCTGGGCGCGATCGCGTGGAATCTGCTGACCTGGTGGCGCGGCATCCCCTCCTCGTCCTCGCATGCGCTGGTCGGCGGGCTGGCCGGCGTGGTGATGGTCGCAGCGGGCTCCAACCATGTCTCCTGGGGATTCGCGGAGCTGATGCACGGCGAACTGACCGGCGTCGCCAAGGTGCTGGTCGCGCTGATCCTCTCGCCCATCATCGGCTTCTGGGTCGGCTATACCTTGCACAAGATCATGATGGCGCTGCTGCGCGGCGCGCATCCCTCGATCAACCGCGACCTGCGCCACCTGCAGTTCGTCACTTCGGCGGGCCTCGCGTTCTCGCATGGCGCGAACGACGCGCAGAAGAGCATGGGCATACTCACCCTCGTATTGGTGCTCGGCGGCTTCATCCCCACCTTCGACGTGCCGTTCTGGGTGATGCTGGCCTGCTCGATGACCATCACGCTGGGCATCCTCTCCGGCGGCTGGCAGATCGTGCGCACGCTGGGCTTTTCCATTTACAAGATACGTCCGCTGCACGCGCTGGACTCGCAGATGACCGCCGCCAGCGTGATCTTCGCCTCGTCGCTGGCGGGCGCGCCGGTCTCGACGACGCATGTGGTTGCCTCGTCCATCATGGGCATAGGCGCGTCGGAACGCCCGAAGGCCGTGCGCTGGGGCAAGGCGCGCGAAATCGTCACCACCTGGCTGATCACCATACCCGGCGCGGCACTGATGTCCATCGGCTGCTACCTTGTCGCCCAAATGTTCCTCTGAGGAGAACGACCATGAACGATGCTTCCAAGACCCTGCTCGCGATTATCCTGGACCGCGTCTTCCCAAAGATGCCGGACTTCTTCACGATGCTGTCCGAGCAGAACATCCAGGTCACGCACACCGTCGACCTGCTGGTCGACTACATGGAGCACGGCGACCCGGCCATCGCCGACGCACTGAAGCAGAACGTGCACGAGGCCGACGTCATCAAGGTGCGCAACCTGCATGAGCTGAACGAGGCGTTCTCCACACCCATCGACCGCGAGGACATCTACCGCGCGATCATGAGCCTCGACGACATCGTGATGTACTGCAAGACCACGGTGCACGAGATGGATGTACTGGGCGTCACGCCGGACAATTTCATGCGCGACATCTCGCGCCACATCAAGGAAGGCGTGGATGCGCTGGCCGTCGGCTTCGCCAAGCTGAGCACCAAGCCTGCCGACGCCGCGCACGACGCCGATGCCGCGCGCAAGGCAGAGCGCCATGCCGAGAAGCTCTATCGCGTCGCGCTGCCCATCCTGTTCGAGGGCGACGACTACGTGAACATGTTCAAGCGCCGCGAGATCTACCGCCACCTGACCAACGCCGCCCAGCACATGGCGCAATGCGCCAACACGCTGCACGACATCGTGGTCAAGATCAGCTAGCGACCATTTCCCCCAGGCACCATGAACCGAGCAAACGACACCCCGCAGACCGCAGAAAAACACACGCCGATGATGCAGCAGTATTTCCGCATCAAGGCCGAACACGCCGACAAGCTGCTGTTCTACCGCATGGGCGACTTCTACGAGCTGTTCCACGACGACGCGGTGCGCGTCGCCAAGCTGCTCGACATCACGCTGACCCAGCGCGGCGCCTCCAACGGCAACCCGATCAAGATGGCGGGCGTGCCCTATCACGCCGCCGAGCAATACCTCGCACGCTTGGTGAAGATGGGCGAATCGGTCGCGATCTGCGAACAGATCGGCGACCCGGCGACCAGCAAGGGCCCGGTAGAGCGCAAGGTCGTACGCATCGTCACGCCCGGCACGGTCACCGACTCCGCCTTGCTGGAAGAGAAGCGCGACAGCCTGCTGCTCGCGCTGCATATACGTCGCGGCAAGCTGGGGCTGGCCTGGCTGAACCTCGCCTCGGGCCAATTCCACGTCTGCGAGACCGCGCCCGAGAACCTCGCCGCCGAACTGGAACGCCTGCAGCCTTCCGAAATCCTGCACGCCGAAGACAGCGCGCCGCAGATCGCGGGCCGTGTCGCGCTGAAGTCGCTGCCGGAGTGGCACTTCGAACTGGAGACCGCGCGCCGTGCGCTGTGCCAGCAATTCGCAACCATCGATCTCGCCGGCTTCGGCTGCGACGATTTCACCGCAGGCATCGAGGCCGCGGGCGCGTTGCTCGGCTACGCCAGGCTCACCCAAGGCCAGGCCATCAGCCATATCCGCGGCATGCAGGTGTACAGCGCCGACCGCTACGTGCGCATGGACGCGAGCACGCGGCGCAACCTGGAGATCACCCAGACCCTGCGCGGCGAACCCGCGCCGACGCTGCTGTCGCTTCTCGACACCTGCGCGACCAACATGGGCAGCCGCCAGCTGGCGAACTGGCTGCACCACCCGCTACGCGACCGGAATATCCTGCGCGCGCGGCTGGATGCGGTGGACGCATTACTCCCCTCTCCCACCAGTGGGGAGAGCGTAGCGAGGGGGGCGAAGCCGGTTGGGGGAGAGGGTTATCGCAGGTCCACGAACAGCTCAAGCCCAGCGTAGACGTCGAGCGCATCACCGCCCGCATCGCGCTGAAGTCCGCCCGCCCGCGCGACCTCTCCGGCCTGCGCGACACGCTTAAGCTGCTCCCCGGGGTACGCACCTCCCTGCCCCCTCTCCCTTCAAGGGAGAGGGCTGGGGAGAGGGTGGAAACGTCAAGCTTGCTGCTAACCTTGGCCGATGCACTGCAGGCCGATGCAGCGCTGATCGAACTGCTGCAGAAGACGCTAAAGCCCGAGCCCTCCTCCGTCCTCCGCGAAGGCGGCGTCATCGCCGACGGCTACGATGCCGAGTTGGACGAGCTGCGCGGCATCCAGACCAACTGCGGCGACTTCCTGCTGGCACTCGAAGCGCGCGAGCGCGAGCGCACCGGCATCGACAAGCTGAAGGTCGAATACAACCGGGTGCACGGCTTCTACATCGAGGTCAGCGTCGCCAATGCGGACAAGGTGCCTGACGACTACCGCCGCCGCCAGACGCTGAAGAACGCCGAACGCTACATCACGCCGGAACTGAAGGCGTTCGAGGACAAGGCGCTGTCGGCTAACGACCGCGCGCTGGCGCGCGAGAAATACCTCTACGACCAGTTGCTGGACAGCCTCGCGCCGTCCATCCCCCAACTGCAGCGCATCGCCGCGGCCATCGCCGAACTAGACGTGCTCGCGACCTTCGCCGAACGAGCCGCGACGCTGAACTTCAGCGCACCCCAGTTTTCCGACGACGCGCAGATCGCGATCAAGCAGGGCCGTCACCCGGTGGTCGAGGCGCAGATCAGGGACCAGTCCGGGCAGTTCACGCCGAACGACACCCAGCTTTCCGACAGCCGCCGCATGCTGCTGATCACCGGCCCGAACATGGGCGGTAAATCCACCTATATGCGCCAGGTCGCGATCATCGCGCTGCTCGCCCATGTCGGCTGCTTCGTGCCCGCGCAGGAAGCGGTGCTCGGCGAGATCGACCAGATATTCACCCGCATCGGCGCATCGGACGACCTCGCCTCCGGCCGCTCCACCTTCATGGTCGAGATGACCGAGGCCGCGAACATCCTGCACAACGCGACTGAAAAAAGCCTGGTGCTGGTCGACGAGATCGGCCGCGGCACCAGCACCTTCGACGGCCTCGCGCTGGCCTACGCGATCGCGCGCCACCTGCTGGAGAATAACCGCAGCTATACCCTGTTCGCCACGCACTACTTCGAGCTGACAAGGCTCGCCGAAGAATTCGCCCAGCTCGCCAATGTGCATCTGGCCGCCGTCGAACACCAGCACAGCATCGTGTTCCTGCACAGCGTCAACGAGGGTGCGGCCAGCCAGAGCTATGGCCTGCAGGTCGCCGCGCTCGCCGGCGTGCCGAACGGCGTCATCCGCAACGCGAAGAAACAACTGGTGCGACTGGAACAACAGAGCGCCGCCCAGAACCCGCAAGGCGACCTGTTCGCCGCCCCGCCGCCGTATGCAGCACCGGAGCCGGAAGAGCATCCGCTGGTCGCGGCACTACGCGATCTGCAGCCGGACGACTTGAGTCCGAGGGATGCGCTGGAGAGGATTTATCAGTTGAAGAAGCTGCTATGAGCCACAGCTAGTTTGGAACTATTCATCCAGTAATGCCCAACTTATATCTTGTCAAAATTTAAGCAGTAATTAGCAGGATCGGCAGTGGCTTTAAATAGCACAGCCCGCGACAAATTTGGGATAGATGCCATCGCTATTTTCACTTGATCTACAGCTTCAGGTTTTGCCCGGCATCCTATGATTACCTTGGTCACCGATTCCGGAGGGTAAGAGAACAAGTGAATCGGTCCCGCTTCAGTTTGCTCAATCTCTGCCTTATCTAATTGAGCAAACATCCGCCACTCCTTTTCGCATTCCCAATCTTCACCTTTAGTGAGAAGAATATCCTCACTCGTCAATCCAGACCAATTCAGCTTGGGGCGACTGCCATGGTAAATCACCGGCTTCAAATGACGAGGGGTTCCGGCATTTTCATCCGAGTTTTGGAAATAGGGATGAGTTGCATCGAACCCAATAACCATCCCTTGATGTTTATCTCCGTAATGAGCCCACATCGTCAAATTTTCGTGACTTTCGGTGAGGCAAAGAATGCCGACAATTTCTTCCAACCTATCTTCAAAGGCTTTTCTCAGATGCGGCGCAAGTGTTTGTGTACCAGTCTGAGCATCCGACTCAGGCCAAAGCCTTTTCTTAGTTAATTCGACATACCGTTCATAGGGAAGCGATGCTTTCATAAATAACGGGAACCCTTGATGTTCGGACTCCAATATTTGGGGAAGCCTCTCCATATTGGGATCAAGTTCATCCGATGGTGCAAACCCGGCAATGTTAGGCTTCAACTCAAATGGGTCGTTAAATTTTTGTGGTGGTGAGAAACAAATTCGGCCAGTTTGAAGAACATCCAAACCAACGGATAATTTGAGATATTTATAGAGTTCCATGGTGTATGGGATCAGTTCAAACTCGTCTTCGCTTCCTGCAATACTTCCAGCAAATCAGGCTTGCCGGCAGCCACAACCGCATCGCGCAGATGTTTGTGATTAGGGAAAGACGGCAGGCCTGGAAAGTGCGGTGTGTTGTCGTAGCGAAACACCAACTCGTTGTTCGCACGTTGCAGATGGTAGCGATACCCCAACGTTGTCAGCGCGCCGTTTACGACGACGAGCGCTTCGTTGATCTCCAGCAATGCGCCGTTATCGAAGCGTAGCCGGATGCGCAGGTTGGCGCGCTGAGCGGTGAGGATTTCTTCTGTGTAGTTTTCCGTATAGGCAGGCAATCTGGCGACTGCCGCCTCGACTGCAGCGAAATACAGCTCTATCGAATCATGCGGCGACACGCAACTGGCTTTCCAGTTCTTGATGCAGCGCGACGTAGTGCTGGTAGGCATTCGCCCATTCGACCGATTCCACCTCGTCGTTGATCAGGCCTTTCTGGTAACGATCGAAGAATGTTTCCGAATCCATGCCGCGCCGGTTTTCGTACAGGCTGAGCTGCTTGCTCACTGCCACCAGGGCATCTAGAGGCAAGGTATAAATTTCGCGTTGTTTTTTCATGTGCATCCTCCTGTTATCCGTTCACCGCAGCCGCTGGAGTTGGACGTTGCACAGAGTATAGCCCGATGGGATTGCGCCTGCCATCGGCGCATCAACCTCTACCCCGCCCGCAACAGCAGTATCTTCCCGAACGACTGCAGACCCACCACTTCTTGCAGCACCACCCCGCTCTGATCGAACAGCTGCCGCCATTCCACCAGCGTCCTTTCTCGACCGCGCGTAGCCATGAACATCTGCATGTCGAACGCGGCGCTGGCCGTGTCGGCTTGCGCATCGGGCATGACCATTTCCATCACAGCGATGGTGGCGCCGCTGCCGGCGGCGTTCGCCACGTTGCGTAGCGCGGCAATACATTCATCGTCGCCGAAGCCGTGCAACACGGCGCTCAGCAGGTAGATGTCCCTGCTGCCATGCGCCTGCGGCACGGAAGCGAACACGTCGCCCGCCGTGTAGCTTATGCGCTGCAGCAGCGCCGCATCTTCGCGGCCTTGCCAGTATTCCGCCGCGCCCGCGATGACCTGCGGCCTGTCCACCACCAGCGCCCTGAGGTGCGGGTGGCGCTTGAGGATGGCAAGGGATTTGCTGCCCTTTGACCCGCCCACGTCGATGATGCGCTCGAAGCGGCTCCAGTCGAAATCGGTGGCGAAGCTGTCGCCCGCGAGCGCTTCTACGCTGTCCATCGCCCTAGCGAACAACGCGTCGAACTCTGGATGCGCGTCCTGGTAGGCATAGAACTCCTGCCCGTGCGCGAGCACGAACGGAATGCCGCCGCTACGCACGCCCTGCTCCAGCTGCTCGAACCAGGGGCGGCTCATCTCCTGCGAGTTGTGCATGAGGATCATGTCGCGCACGTTCTGCGGATCGCCTTCGCGCAGGCAGTTTGAGAGCTTATTGTTGCGGAAGTGGCGCGGTGCCACTTCCTCGAACACACCTATTGCGGCGAGCATGCGCAGCAGCCGGTAGGTCGCATCCGGGTGGGCATGGGCGCGCACGGCGATCTCTTCCACCGGGAGTTCCCCGTCCGCGAGCAGGGTGGCAATGTCCAGCCGCGCCGCGACGTACAGCGCGCGCGATTGCCAGAACGAGGAGCCAATCTGCACGAGACGGAACGGTGGCGGCGTGATCCTGTTGGGCAGATTCTGCAGCCATGCGCCGAACTTCATTGCCACGGCGAAGAGGCGGACGGAGATGGCATTCCTTTGAAGGGACATGTGTTTCCTTTCTAGCTGCGCTGGACGGCCATACCCGCAGCCAGCAGCCTGCCGTTGAAGGCGGCGAGTTCGTTGAAAAAGGTCTCGTCCAACTGCTCGCCCAATTGTTCCTCGACGATGTCTTTTAGCAGTATGGGGGTCATGGCAAGGCTGACGAAGGACATGCGCACAACGTCGGGGTTGAGCGCAGCATCGATCTGCCCGCCTGCCTTGAATTCTTCCACCTTCCGCACACCGCTCGTCCGTCCGCGTTCCAGCAGTTGCAGCACGAAGCGGCGGCCCGGCCCCTGGTTGAGCGCGAGTATCTTGAGAATGAGCTTGGGGAACTCGGGATGTTTGCGCATGGTGTCGTAATAGAGGCGCAGAAATTCGGCGAAGCCGCCGACATTGGACATCATCGAGCCATCGAACAGATCCAGCAGCGGCTTGAGCGTCTCGCGAATCATCTCCTCGTACAGGCCCTCCTTGTTGCCGAAGTAGTAGCGGATCATCGAGATGTTGGCGCCCGCCTTGTCGGCGATCATGCGCGTGGTGACCTTGTGGTATTCGTCGGCCAGGAAGCATTCCAGCGCGGCCTTGAGCAGACGCGCGTAGACCGGATCTTGTTTGTCATTCATCGTTTTCTCCTGCACTTGAGATGCATGCAGGTTAGCACCACACACATGACATCATGTCTATTTCATCAATCAAAACAGGCAGTTTGATTGATCTCCCAATGATCATTTCTGGTGAACACAACCGAAAGCAGGTTGCTGCACCGGCAGGGGGCAGGATCGCAAGACCGTCATCGCCTTGCTCTTCACTTCGCCAGCGTATAAATTGACGCATCCGATATTCCTGCGAGGCATTTGAAATGTCCGACCGCTACTTCACCAAGCAGACCTTCGCCTTCCTCGAAGCGCTCGCCGAAAACAACAGCCGCGAGTGGTTCGAGGAACACAAACAGGATTACGAGGATTTCGTGCGCACGCCCGCGCTGGATTTCATCGGCGACATGTCGGGCGAGATGCCGGCAATCTCGCGGCACTTTCTGGCGCAGCCTAAGAAGGTGGGCGGTTCGCTGATGCGCGTGCAGCGCGACACGCGTTTTTCCCGCGACAAGACGCCGTACAAGACCAACATCGGCATCCAGTTCCGCCACGAGGTGGGCAAGGATGTGCATGCACCGGGCTATTACCTGCATATAGCACCGGACGAATGTTTCCTCGCGATTGGCCTGTGGCGTCCGAAAGCGGACGCGCTGTTCAGGATACGCAGTGCCATCGTCGAACATCCCGATGCCTGGATCGCGGCGCGCGATGACAAGGCATTCCGCGAACATTTCACGTTGGAAGGCGATGCGCTCGTCAACGCGCCGCGCGGCTTCGCAAAAGACCACCCTCTGGTGGAGGATTTGAAGCGCAAGGACTTCATTGGCATGGCCGCACTGAGCGAATCCGCGGCGACCTCGAAGAAGCTGCGCCCGCTGGTGGTGGAGCGATTCCGGCAGGCCGCGCCTTATATGGAGTTTCTGTGCCGCGCGCAGGGATTGCGCTTCTGACCCCTGATGCCTGTTCGCACCGCGAATACGAAAACCATATCCGCAGCGCAAGAATATGCACTGCCCCCATCCATCTACACAATACTGCGCAGGTCTCTCTTCCCTCGACTAAGCCATGTTGCCCGTACCCGTTTTTATCGCTCGTCCATAGTCATACAATGAACCGTCGTGATATGGCGATGTCTCATTTGCCTATCTTGTTCTTTCACTCAATGAAGGAGACGATCATGAACACAGCTGACATGATGATCCACATGCATCAGGATCTGGACGCACAGACAAGGACGAATCTGGAGAAAAATCTGATGGGCCATATCGGCATCGATTGCGCGGAGTTCGACCATAATCCGCAAACCCATTCGATACTGGTGAAATACGACCCCGACGCCGTCCAGGGTATGGAGATATTGCAATTGGTGCGAAAAGTCGATCCCGAGGCGATGATGGTAGGGATGTAATCCGGCCCGCCCGGAAAATTGAACCGCACAAAAGTGCCAGGCTCAAACTATTGAGCACTTGACGAAGCCCGGATACCCGGGCTTCGCTGTTATCGGCCTGTCGTCCACACCGGTTAAACGCGGAGCTTGTCCGCAATCGGTGCCAGCCCATTGATCCATAGGTGCTAGACTCCGCGCACTTATGGACATCGCCGAGATTTCCTACCAGCTTGAGCACACCGGCTACATCGTTCTGGCAAAGCCGCTGGCGGATGAGCTATTGGCTGGGCTATACACGCGCTGCCACGATGGCGACCCCGCCAGATTTCATGCAGCGCAGGTGGGCCGGGGCGCTGCAAAAAAACAGATCGGTTCGATACGCGGCGACGTCATCGACTGGCTGGATGCAAACAACAGCACCGATCAAGCCTACTTGGCCTGCATGGAAGAACTGCGTCTGGGGCTGAATGCAACGCTTTATCTAGGCCTGTTCGATTACGAGTGTCACTACGCGATCTACGGCGAAGGCGACGGCTATGCAAAACATTCCGATGTGCTGCAAGGCAAGAAGAACCGGATACTGACCACGGTGCTGTACCTCAACGAAGACTGGCAAGCCTGCGACGGGGGCGAACTGGTGGTATTCGAGCCGACAGGCCAGTCGGTGATCACGACGGTCAACCCGACCTTCGGCACGATGATCATTTTTCTGAGCGAGTCGTTTCCCCATGAAGTTCTTGTCTCACACGCCACCCGGCGCAGCATCGCCGGCTGGTTTCGCGTCAGCGGCAGTTGACTCAGGAAAGCCCTTGCGCATGAAATGCGCGCCCCAAGAATCAGTCCGATACTCGTCCCCCAAACCATAGCGTTATCAACCCCTTCGCTCGGTCGGATTTCGCCGATTGGGCAAGCCTGCGTTTTCGCGTATATTGACCGGTCGTTTTTTCGATTCGCACTCAAGCATGGAATACATCAAGATACGCGGTGCCCGCACCCACAACCTGAAGAACATCAGCCTCGATCTGCCGCGCCACAAGCTGGTGGTGATTACCGGACTTTCCGGTTCGGGCAAGTCTTCGCTGGCGTTCGATACGCTGTATGCCGAGGGGCAGCGGCGTTATGTGGAGTCGCTTTCGGCTTACGCGCGGCAGTTTTTGCAGTTGATGGAGAAGCCGGATGTGGATTTGATCGAGGGCTTGTCCCCCGCGATCGCGATCGAGCAGAAGGCCACTTCGCACAACCCGCGCTCCACGGTCGGCACCGTCACCGAGATACACGATTACCTGCGCCTGCTGTTCGCGCGCGCGGGCGATCCATATTGCCCGCAGCACGATCTGGTGCTGGAGGCGCAGTCGGTCGGGCAGATGGTGGACCATGTGCTGGAGCTGCCCGAGGGCACGAAGGTGATGATCCTTTCTCCTCTGGTCGTAGAGCGCAAAGGCGAGCAGCTGGACTTGTTCGACGAGTTGCGCGCACAGGGCTTCACGCGGTTGCGCGTGAACGGCAAGGTGCATGAGATCGACGCGTTGCCTAAGCTGGAGAAGAACAAGAAGCACACCATCGAGATCGTCGTGGACCGGTTGAAGGTCAACGTGGAATCCAAGCAGCGGCTGGCGGAGTCGTTCGAGACCGCGTTGCGCCACGCCGAGGGGCGCGCGCTGGCGGTGGAGATGGATACGGGCACGGAGCATCTGTTCTCGGCGAAGTTCGCCTGCCCGATCTGCAACTACTCGCTGCCCGAACTGGAGCCGCGACTGTTCTCGTTCAACAACCCGATGGGCGCATGCCCGAAGTGCGACGGCTTGGGCGTCATCAGCTTCTTCGATCCGAAGCGCATCGTCGCCTTCCCTACGCTGTCGTTGAGTTCCGGCGCAATCAAGGGCTGGGATCGGCGCAACCAGTTCTACCACCAGATGCTCGCCAGCCTCGCGAAGCATTACGGCTTCGATCTGGAACAGTCGTTCGAGAGCCTGCCGGAGAACATCCAGCAGGTGATCCTGTACGGCTCGGGGCGTACGGAGATTCCGTTCAACTACCTGAACGAGCGCGGCAAGATGACGCTGCGCGAACATAGCTTCGAGGGCATCGTCAACAATCTGGAGCGGCGCTACAAGGAGACCGATTCTCCTTCCGTGCGCGAAGAACTGGCGAAATACCTGAACAGTTGCACCTGCCCGGAATGCCAGGGCGCGCGGTTGCGGCTGGAGGCGCGCAACGTGCGCGTCGCCGAGAAGAATTTGCACGAACTGAGCGCGCTGCCGCTGAAGCAGGCGCAGATTTTCTTCGACGGGCTGACGCTGGCCGGACACAAGCAGGCGATTGCCGAGAAGATCGTGCTGGAGATTTCCAGCCGCCTGAGATTCCTGAACAACGTCGGGCTGGATTACCTGTCGCTGGAACGCTCCGCCGAGACGCTGTCCGGCGGCGAGGCGCAGCGCATCCGGCTGGCATCGCAAATAGGCTCGGGCCTGACCGGCGTGATGTACGTGCTGGACGAGCCTTCCATCGGCCTGCACCAGCGCGACAACGACCGCCTGCTGGACACGCTGAAGATGCTGCGCGACATGGGCAACAGCGTGATCGTCGTCGAGCACGACGAGGACGCGATCCTGCATGCGGACTATGTCGTGGACATGGGGCCGGGCGCGGGCGAGCACGGTGGGCTGGTGGTCGCCGAGGGCACGCCCAAGCAGATCCTCGCGAACGAGAAATCGCTGACCGGCGACTATCTCTCGGGTCGCCGCCGCATCCCGATGCCGAAGCAGGCGCTCAAGCCAGACCCGGAGCGCATGCTGACCATCGTCGGCGCATCCGGCAACAACCTGAAAGGCATCACGCTGAACCTGCCGGTCGGCCTGCTGGTGTGCGTCACCGGCGTGTCCGGCTCGGGCAAGTCCACGCTGATCAACGACACGCTGTATCCGGCGGTGGCACAACATCTCTACGGCAGCAGCACCGAACCCGCGCCCCATGCCGAGATACGGGGGCTGGAATTCTTCGACAAGGTCATCAACGTCGACCAATCCCCCATCGGCCGCACGCCGCGTTCTAACCCCGCGACCTACACCGGCCTGTTCACGCCGATCCGCGAGCTGTTCGCCGGCGTGCCGTCGGCGCGCGAACGCGGCTACGGGCCGGGCCGCTTCTCGTTCAACGTCAAGGGCGGACGCTGCGAGTCCTGTCAGGGCGACGGCGTGATCAAGGTCGAGATGCACTTCCTTCCGGACGTGTACGTGCCCTGCGACGTGTGCCACGGCCAGCGCTACAACCGCGAGACGCTGGAGGTGCAATACAAGGGCCGGAACATCCACCAGATACTGGAGATGACCGTCGAGCATGCGCACGAATTCTTCGCGCCGGTGCCGGTGATCGCGCGCAAGCTGCAGACGCTGCTGGACGTGGGCCTGGGCTACATCACGCTGGGCCAGTCCGCGACCACGCTATCCGGCGGCGAGGCGCAGCGCGTGAAGCTGTCGCTGGAACTGTCCAAGCGCGACACCGGACGCACGCTGTACATCCTCGACGAGCCGACCACCGGCCTGCACTTCCACGACATCGCGCTGCTGCTGAAGGTGATCCACAAGTTGCGCGAACAGGGCAACACGGTCGTCGTGATCGAGCATAACCTCGACGTGATCAAGACCGCCGACTGGGTGATAGACCTGGGCCCCGAAGGTGGCGACGGCGGCGGCCGCATCATCGCCGAAGGCGCGCCGGAAGCCCTCGCGAAGAACAAGAACAGCGTGACCGGGAAATACCTGAAGCCGGTGCTGAAGAAGTAGCGCGACAACGTCGGCAGACTACCGCCGACAAAAATCAATCAGGCAATCGACGCTCAATCGAAACTGAAGGTATAGAACACATCGATTGCGCTCTCGACGCCGGCCTGAGTGACGACATTCACTCTGGGAGTCAGGGTGTAGGTGAGTTTGGTCACACCCGCGACTGCCGTTACGCCCTGTTCGTAGCTGAGGAAGGCGCGTGCCGAGAGGCGTTTGCCGACCGTGGCAATCTGGTTGCTTAGCGGGTTATCCGAGCCGCCTTGAGCACTCTCGCCCTGGCGCAGCGACAGTTCATCTATGCCCAGCGATTGTTTCAGCTGCCCGGTGATGCCGCCGGACTGTCCGCCCAGTATGCTGCCGGCGGCAGAGAACAGCAGCGAGGTGTCGGCCCCGCCGGTAGTAGGTAAGCGACCGAGCACGATCCACGAGAGTTTTTCGAAATCGGGCACAGTCGGAGTGGATACCAGCCGCACCGACGGATGCAGCGCGGTGCCCGTCACTTCGACACCCGCCTCCACGCTCAGCCCCTTGCGCAACGCGAGGATGTTGAGCCCGGGATCGGAGAGCGGCCCCTGGAAGTTGACGATCCCCCGCTCCACCGTCAGACGCTGACCATAGGCCTCGAAGGTGGCGTCGCTGGCGGCGATGCTGCCGCTGACGCGCAACTGCTGGCCTTGCGTGTCGCGCACGCTCAGCTGCCCCGCCAGACGCGCCTCCAGCCCGGAAGCGCGCAGGTAGAAGTGCTCTCCCAGACTCAGCGTGGCATCCACGGACAGGCGCGCCCCCTTGGATGCGACCGCCTTGCGTCCGACGATAACGATATCCTCCGACAGCTGCGGGCGACTACTGACAGGCTGGTTGATCAGCCCCGCATCGGCGGTGATGCTGCCGGCCAGCGAGAGCAGATTGTTGTCGATGCCGACATGGCCGCTGCCGGAAGCGATGATCCAGCGATCGCGGCGCTGCGACAGCGGCATCCGGGTAGCGCTAATTTCGAGATCGCCTTTATTGCCGCTCAAATCGATGACGCCTGACGCGCTAAGCTTGCCCGGCCCGGGCAGCGGATTCATCCCGGCCAGCAGGCTGTCGCGCGGTTGCGGCTCATGCGGAGCGACGAAATTCAGGGTGTCGATGTGCAGCGCTTTCTGGTCGAAGCGCGCCGCCAGCGTGCCCTGTTCCAGCCGCACGCCCTGATCCAGCAGCGCCAGCGAGAGATCGTCGCCGCGCACTTGTCCGAGCAAGCGAGGCGAGGCGTAAGTGCCGGCGATATCCGCATCCAGCGCGAGTCGCCCGGCGGTCTTGAAATCTTCACTGATGACAGGCCCCAGCCAGCTCAGATCGGTCGCGTCGATATGTACTTTTCCGGCCAGAAGTGCATAGTCCGGCACTGTCCAGCCGGCGCCGGATGGCGTCAGCGGCATTGCAATACTGGCGCGCCACTCGCCGAGGCGCTCCCCCAATGCCGTCAGCTCTCCGCCGATTTTTCCATTTGCGGCATGGGCGGTGAATTGCAAGGTTTTCAGGCCCAGAGGGACGGGAGTATCGCCGGGCAACACCCAGTCGCCGCTTTCGCGCGAAATGCGCAGACTGCCATCCAGCTGCGCAGCAGAGGCGATGTCCCACTCGCCGCCCAGCCGCAAGAATTCGCGACCTTCCCGCATGCGAAAATTGGGCTTGAAGCCGACACCGGCGCGCAGCCCGATACCGGTGAAATTTCCCCGGCTGTGCCAGCGCTGCGGCGTCCATGACAGGCTTTCGATGCGCAGCTGGCCGTTGGTCACGGCAAATGCGGCAGCTTCGAGCGCGATGCTATTCCGGCTCAACATGAGCGGCGTATCCGCAAGCAGCTTGAACGGCAGAGCACCCGTGCCCGACAACTCCGTCAGCGCGCCCTGCCATCGCATATTTTCCAGCCCCTGAGCGCTATCGCCGAAGCCGCCATTGGCGCGCAGCGTCAGCTTGCTGCCATCGTGCAACAGCGCATCGGCATCGAATGCATGGCGCGAACGGCTACCGTTCGCGGCCAGCTGCAGACTCTTGAAGCCTGTCCTGAGCTCTGCCCCAGACTCGGACGACGAGTCCGCTCCCGCCCGGTAGTCGCTGGCAGCGAGGCTCAACATCAACGCGTCTCCCTGCAGTTTCGTGCTGGCGGTAAAGCTGGCCAGACGATGCTCGCCCGGCATGGACAACTTGCGCCCTTCCGCGGTGAAACTGGCATCCGGTTTGGCTAGGCTGCCGGCCAGACTGGCTTGGGCGTTCAGCGCACCGCCAAAACCGGAACCGAGTTGCGCCAGTGCGGGCGCGGCGAGATCGAGTTGCAGCCGTTCCGATGCCGAGCCGAAGCCGCCCTTAGCGGTCAGGCGGTTGTCGCCCAAGCGGAATTCGGCATCGACTTTGGCCTTGTCCATGCCGGAGAATTCGACCCGACCGGCGCCGCTCACCGGCTGATCGGCAAAACGGCTGGTGTTCATCTTGAAGCTCGCCGTGCCGCTGACTTGCGGCTCCAGTTCGCCTGCCAGAGCCAGACTGGCATTGAGGTCTGTGCGCGGGGCGCTCAGGAACGAGGCAAGGTCGAAGCGTTGCAGCTGGCCGTCGAAGCGGTAGGCGCGTCGCCCGCCCAGCGCCAGTTCGCCTTGTCCGCTGAGTGCGGCCTGGCCGCGAGCGAGACGCAATTTTTCCAGCATCAACGTCCCGGCGGATTTGATCAGCAGCGCATCCAGTTTCAGCTTGCCATCGCTGAGCGCGATCTCGCCTCGCTGAACCTGGCTGTCGCCGCCGAGCTTCATGCGGCCGTTGAGTCTGGCCGCGCGCAATCGCGTATCCAGCGCAGCCGGATCGAGGCGGCTGACGGCCAGCTCTCCCCATCCTTTTGCCTGCACACACTGCCACGCGACATCTCCGGAAATGGTCGCACCGCCCGCCAGGGCCAGCGCCAGCTTGTCGAACTTCAGCAAGTCGGCGGAAAGCGTTGCATGAGCCTGTCCGTCGAGCAGCGGCAAGCCGTCGCGATCCAGCGGCGCGGGGATCAAATTCTTTGCCCTGACGTCGCCTTCGAGGCGTCCGTCGGCATTGCCATGCAAGTCGGCCTGCAGCGAGAGGCTGGCCCTGGGGGCCGCCGGCGAGAATGCGCGCGGATCGAGTCCGTTCACTTGCAACCGCAACGCAGCGAGCGGGAAATCTCCATAGGGAGTCAGCTGCGCCTCCCCGCTGCCGGTAAGCCCCGCGCCGTCACCCTTTGCGCTGATCTCGATCTTCTGCAGATCGCCGCCGATGCTGGCCGCGATATGCGCATCCCGGTTTCCGGCTGCCGCGAAGTTGGCGACGCCGACGAGCTCGGCCTGCGCCTGTAGCGCGAACGGCCGGCTGCCCTCGATACGGCCCGATGCCGTCAGCGTGCCGTATTCGAGGCTCGCACGCAGGTCGTCCAAGCGGTAGCGCTGACCATCGCTCTCCAGTTTCGCCGATAGATTGCTGGCGGAAAAAGCGGGCGAGCCGCCTGCTTCGAATATCACCTGCAGCGCGCCGATGTCGAGCTTGTCTATCGACACAGGCATAGGCGGGCGCAAGTCTTGCGGATAAGGCGAAGGCAGCGACAGCACTTCGACATCCCGTGCCTGCAATAGCCGGATATCCAGCTGTCCGCTCAGCAGCGCGACCGCCCGCCAGTCCATCTTGACGTCGTGCGCCGTGATGCGGAGATCGCTGCGGTTATCCAGGATCAGCGTCTGTGCCCCCATGGAGCCTAGCAACGATCCGCTCACGCCCGTCAACGAAACGCCGCCTGCGCTGAAGCGCGTCGCCGCGGATGCCAGCCATTGCAGCCCGGAGGTGCTGGCCAGCAGCCAGCCGCCGATAGCCGATAGCGCGACGATTGCGGCGAGCCACCACCAACGCTTTGCGCGATGCAGCGGGACGGCTTTATATGAGGAAATGTCGGTCATTGTCAGAACGCCGCGGCCAGTGAAAAATGCAGCTGCAAATCATTGCTCTGCTGCCCCCAGGCCAGATCCATGGCCAGCGGCCCGACCGGGCTGCGCCAGCGCACCCCGCTGCCGTAGCCGCTGACCATGTGCACCTGGCTCAAGGCATCGGCAACGCCGCCGGTGTCGGCAAACAGAGCCGCACCCCAGTCCTGACTGAACCAGTGGGTATATTCGAGGCTGCCCGTGAGCAGCGCCCGCCCCCCCACGGTCGCCGTGCCCTCGATCACACCCAGACTCTGGTAGGTGTAGCCACGCACGGATTGCGAACCGCCGGCGCGGAACAAATATTCCTGGGGAATGCCGAGGCGAGACAGGGCGCGGGTATACCCCACCTCGCCGCGCATCGAAACGACATCGCGCTCGGCCAGCGGCCACCATATCTCGTGACGCGCATAGCTGCGCAAGAAGTCATGATCCGACAGCAATCGCCGCGAGCCCCCGCCGAAACGAAGCTCGGTCACATTGCCGTCTCGCGGATAGAGGGGATTATCTATCGCGCGCCGATGCCACTGCCAATCCAGCACCAGGGCCTGGTTGACTTCCTGAACGCCGCCGCTGGGCCTTCGGGTCTCCTGCTGCCAATTAACGCCCAGCCGTGTTTCTATCAATCCCAACGTACGGCTGCGGGTTCCGCTCAGTTTATGTCGTTCGGTCTTCAGCCCCGCGATCAGGGTCGCTTCGGTGGCCGCGCCCCACGACAGCAAGTAACCGTCATCGTCCGGCAAGGTGTCGATACCGGAGGACAAGTTCTGACGGTTTTGTTCCAGCTTGAGTCCGCCGTTCAGACTCCAGGCGCGATCGAGGAAATCGTGATCGAGATAGTTGATCTCGCTGCGCGGACCGTTGTCGGTGCTGATGCCGACACCGATAGCCACGCGCCTGGTTTTCGCTTCGATTAGCGCCACTTTCACCGGCGCCGCCGCGTGGGTGGATATATCGGGTTCGATCTCGACGATTACCGAACTGAATTGGGGCATGCTCTGCAAGCGTGCCTGAAAGCCGAGCAACAGATCCCGGCGATAAGGAGCGCCGGACTGAAACGGCATCTGGCGAAGCAACAGCTCCCTTTCATAGCGGTCCAGGCCGCTCACCTCCAGCTCGCCGAAACGAAAGGCCGGGCCGGAGTCGATCACCACATCCAATTGCGCGGTTGCAGTTTCCGGATCGACTTCCGCCTGACTGGCCACGATTTGTGCCGCGGCATAATCTTCGCTCGCCACACTGGCAAGCAGCGACGCCTTGGCCTCTTCCCATGCGGAGGAACGGAATGGGACGCCTATGCCCAACGACCATGCGGCACGCACCTTATCGATACGAGCCCGGCGTTCTGGCGCGGCATCGGCGGCGAGATCGCCCTTGAGTTCGATGTCCAGCCGGGAAACCAGCGTGCGCGGGCCGGGCTCGACTTCCAGTTTCATTACGCCATCCGGGCCCGCGGGTTGCAGCTTCACCGTCGAAGAGTAATACCCTTCGGTCGCCAGCAACTCGCCTATCTCCCGCCGTGCACGGCGCATGAAGGCAGCGCGAGCCGTGTCGTCCGCCAACACGCCGGGAACTTCGAAGTGGTTCGCCAACAGCTCCCGCACCGAGGCCGGAGAAGACAAGACGACAGTGGTGTTGGTAGCGCCGACCTGCCGCACCTCGGCCGCACGACTGCCCGGCGTGGCGCAAACGAGTGTAAATCCCAGTCCGAAGACCAGAAGAAAACGATAGCGATTATCGACATTAAACATGTTGATTGGCCGGATGATGAAGGGCAGCGACAAGTTTAATCACGGATAGAGGGACCAAGGATACAACATCGCGATTTGCGTCAGACTACGACCGGGCCATGCTGGTTGCCGATTGCAAAATTCCGTACCGGCCGGAATCGAAGAAGCCGGGAATATTCCCGGCTTTTCATGAGCGCCATCCTCTGGACGCGATATCAAGCCACGAAGCGCGTCACCATCGCCGTATCGAACGGCCAGCCGAGTTCCACAGGTTTACGCTATCTTCCGAAAAATTGCCGAATCCTAGCGACGACATCGCCAATGGAAGATGCCACCTTGGCCTCGATCTCCTCCTTGGTTGCATACATCAGCGCCTGCTCATTCTGAATGTCCCGCGAGACTACGGCTCGTCCCAAAGCCTCGGCCAATTCTGGCTTGCGATCGAGCAGCGTCATGATGCAATTCTTGGTGATTTCGCAAACCATGGATTCGGCTACGCAGATCACCGTTGCCGAGCGTGACTGGCCGGTAAGCAGCGACTTCTCGCCGAAGAACATGCCGGGTTGCAAATCGGCCACCCGAGCCTGCGTGCCGTCCGGCTGCTCGATGAAGACCTCAAGCAAGCCTTCTGCCAGGATAAACATCGAGTCGCCGGCCTCGCCTTGCCTGACGATGACCGACTGCTGTTCCATCTCATGCACCGACATGTGTTTTGCGATGAACTCCAGGTCGTCTTCCTCGAATTCGGCAAATAGCGATATCGAACCCAATTGCCTGATCTGGTCTTTCAGGTAACGCCAATTCTTGTGCCGCCATGGCATGCGCGCGAGAAACAAATCCCGCCTTGGATAAGACAGCGAGAGACCGGCCTGGCCAATATGTTTCAACACCGCTCTCGCAATGGTGTCTCTGGCCTTGCCGGGAGAGACTTCAGACGGATCGAGGTGATAACTCAAGCGATACTGCACGCCATTTTCCGTCACACTGTTTACCCTGACCTTGGGCTTGGGAGACGCCAATGGCCCGTTCGGCCCAATCGATGAAATCAGCGCCGCAAGGAAAACGCGCTCTGCCCGGTCTGTCGGAACGCTGAAATCAAGCACAAAATCCATATCGAAGGATGCGGTGGTTTCAGGGATGGAATAGTTCGTCACAATCGCAGTCGTCAGAAGACTATTGGGAATGATCACGACATTGTTTTCGGTCGTATAGAGGCGGGTCGTACGCCAGTTCGTTTCCGACACCCGCCCGACAAACCCCTTGGGAGTCCCATGATGAACATTGATCCAGTCGCCCACCTTGAACGGCTGCTCCAGATGGATCGCAAAACCGGAAAAGGTGTCGAGAATAAGCCGCTGCAGGGCAAAACCGATAACGACGCCGGCCGCGCCGGATGCGGCCCAAATAGCCGTAATGGGCTCCCCGAAGACGAATCGCAGGATGCCGGAAACCGCCAGCAAAAAAACGATGATGCTGCCCAGCTGGATAATGAGCCGGGGCGGCTCGCGCCCCAGAACATGGCTGACAAAACCCTCCCAGAAAACAAGCACAACCAACCTGTTGAACAACCAGGCCGAGGCAAGCCAAACGGCTGCTTCCATTGCTTGCATCATGGGCGCGAGCTTGTCCCCGGCCAGCCCCGACCATGCATGAAAATCTGCGACGTATGAGAGTCCGGCAATACTGATAACGACGGAGGCAATCGGCAACAGCAAACGCATCAACATAAGATCAACCGCTTTCATGAACTCCCCTGATACCATCGACACTCGAACAAATCATCAAACCAGAAATCGCATCACCATCCCCGCATCGAACGGCCAGCCGAGTTCCGCACCGGTGTCGCTGCGCCGCAGCACCGGAATGAGCGTGCCGTAGCGCTCGATCAATCCGTCGTCATCGGCGATGTCGATGTAAGCGGCGGATACGCCGGCCTCATTGAGCACGGCTTCCGCATCCTCGCACAGATGGCAGTACGTTGTGCCGTAGAGGACGAGCCCGGACATTTCTAGCGCAGGCTGACGATAGGCCAGCCGTGCTGTTCGGCGTGGGCGCGCAGTGTCGCGTCGGGGTTCGCGGCGACCGGATGTTTCACCTTGCACATCAGCGGCAGGTCGTTGTGCGAGTCGCTGTAGAAGGTGCTGTCGGCGAAGCTGTCCAGCGTCCAGCCGCGTTCGGCCAGCCAGTTATCCAGTCTTGTGATCTTGCCCTCGCGGAACGACGGCACGCCCGCGACGCGACCGGTAAATTCGCCGTCCTTGTGTTCCGGGTCGGTGGCGATCAGGTGTTCGATGCCGAACTCGCGCGCGATCGGCGCGGTGACGAAGCTGTTGGTCGCGGTGATGATGACGCAGATGTCGCCCGCCGCCTGGTGTTTTGCCACCAGTTCGCGCGACTGCGGCGTGATCATGGGCATCACCTTGTCGCGCATGAATTGCAGGTGCCACTCGTCCAGCGTCTTGCGCGCATGGCGCGACAGCGGCTTCAACTGGAAGTCGAGGAACTCGTGGATATCCAGCGTACCCGCCTTGTAGTGCTCGTAGAACGCGAGGTTCTTCGCCTCGAACAGTTCGCGGTCGAGCACGCCGATGGTGATCAGGAATTGCGACCACTCGAAATCGCTGTCGCCGTTGAGCAGGGTGTTGTCCAGATCGAATAAGGCAAGGTTCATTTCAATATTCCGGTTTCATTTAAATAATTTTGCGCCATCACGTAGGGGCGCGATTCATCGCGCCCAAGATCGTTCGCAGGAAGCTGGGCGCGATGAATCGCGCCCCTACATGTGCTGCATGACTTCCTTCAGCAACGGCACCGACGGTGCGCGGTGCAGGCGCAGCGAATGTTCGTCCAGCGCATCCAGCGTCGCCATCAGGCTGGGCAGGTCGCGGCGGCCGTGGCGCAGCAGATACTGGACGACTTCGGGCGGCAGCGCGAAGCCGCGCGATTGCGCGTGCTGCCTCAGCGCCTGCGCCTTCTCTTCTTCGCTCAGGGGATGCACCTGGTACACCAAGCCCCAGCCAAGGCGCGTGCGCAAATCGTCGCGCAGGTTGAGATGCAGCGGCGATGCATTGCCGCTGACCAGCAGCAGTCCCCCGGCCTCGCGCATGCGATTGTAGAGATCGAACAATTCGATCTGCGCGGCATTGTCCAGCCGCTCGACATCGTCGACCGCGACCACGTCGGCAATACTATCCGTCATGACTGGCACGCTGCCGCGGGCATAGAGCGCGCGCACAGACTGCGCGGCGTTGGCGCAGGCCTGCAGCAGATGGCTCTTGCCGCTGCCCTCGTCGCCCCACAGGTAGATGCTGCGCTCGCTGCCGCCGGCGAGCGCGTGGCGCAGCGCCGAGAGCAATTCGAGATTGCTTCCCGCGACGAAGGTTTCCAGGGTGGGCGTGTTCCCCGGCGAGATGTCGAGTACGAGCTGGCTCATGGTTTCCGGTACATCTCGCTATCGAGGTAAGCGGCCTTCGCATGACGCAATGCGACCAGCAGGATCGCGGCCATGGGCAAGGCGAGCAATATGCCGAAGAAGCCGAACAGCTGGCCGAACGCCATCAGCGCGAACACCACCGCGAGCGGGTGCAGGCCGATGCGGTCGCCGACCAGCCAGGGCGTGACCACCATGCCCTCGATCAGCTGCCCTGCGCCGAACACCGCCCACACCAGCAGCACGCCGCCGAACGCGGAGAACTGCATCGCAGCCGCCAGCGTCGCCAGCAACAGGCCGAGGATCATGCCGAGATAGGGGATGAACACCAGCATGCCGGCGAGGATGCCGATAGGCAGCGCAAATTCCAGCCCGACCAGCCACAGCACGAACACGTAATACACGCTCATCAGCAGCATCACCGAGATTTGTCCGCGCAGGAATTCGGCGAGGATGTTGTCCACCTCGCCCGCGATCTCGCTCACCTTGGCATGCCACTGGCGGGGAATCATCTTATCCAGATGCGCGACCATCGCCTCCCAGTCGCGCAGAAAATAAAACATCGCCACCGGAATCAGCAACAGGTTGGCCAGCAACGCGACCAGCGCGCCGCCGCTGTCGCCCATCATGGCCAGCAGCTTAGTTGCAACGCCGCCCGCACTCTGCCAGTGACTCAGCAGCATCTGTTTGATTGCCGCGCTATCCCATTGCAGCTCCGCGCCGAACCATCGCTGCAACAACGGCAGGAAACGCACGCGCGCCGTTTCGATCCAGTCGGGCAGGCGTGAGACGAACAGGCCGATCTCGGTCTCCAGCAGCGGCAGCATGATCAGCAGCAACAGGCCGAACAGCAGCAGCAAGCCGGCCATCACCAGCGCCGTCGCCGGCGTGCGCGACAGCTTCCAGCCGCACAGCCGCCGCACCAGCGGATTGCAGATGTAGGCGAGGATCGCGGCCGCGACGAACGGCGTCAGGATGGGCCCGAGCAGGTACAGCAGCACCGCGGCGGCAACAGCCACGGACAACCATTGCACGGCGGCGAAGCGGGATAGGGTCATTTCGGGTAAAATTCGCGGCAAAACGAACGCTGTGGGTTTATTTGAAACGTGCGGCACTTTACCTTCTAGAAAGCGAGAACTCAACTTGAGCACACCGAACTCCCTCTCCTATCGCGATGCCGGCGTCGATATCGACGCGGGCGACCAGCTGGTCGAAAACATCAAGCCTTACGCCAAGCGTACGATGCGCCCCGAGGTGCTGTCCGGCATCGGCGGCTTCGGCGGGCTGGTGGAGATCTCCAAGAAGTTCAAGGAGCCGGTGCTAGTATCCGGCACCGACGGCGTCGGCACCAAGCTGAAGCTCGCGTTCGAACTGAACCGCCACGACACCGTCGGCATCGACCTCGTCGCGATGAGCGTCAACGACATCCTGGTGCAGGGCGCCGAGCCCCTGTTCTTCCTCGACTACTTTGCCTGCGGCAAGCTGGACGTGCCCGCGGCGACCGAAGTCATCAAGGGCATCGCCTACGGCTGCGAACAGTCCGGCTGCGCGCTGATCGGCGGCGAGACCGCCGAGATGCCGGGCATGTACCCGGTCGGCGAATACGACCTCGCAGGCTTCGCGGTCGGCGTCGTCGAGAAATCGAAGATCATCACCGGCGAACATATCAAGGCCGGCGACGCAGTGATCGGCCTCGCCTCCAACGGCGCACATTCCAACGGCTATTCGCTGGTGCGCAAGATCATCGAGCGCAGCAAGCCCGACCTAGACGCGAAGTTCGACGGCGACCGCACGCTGGCCGACTGCACCATGGCCCCGACCCGTCTGTACGTGAAGCCGATGCTGAGCCTGATGCAGAGCATCACTATCAAGGGCATGGCCCACATCACCGGCGGCGGCATCACCGAGAACGTACCGCGCGTGCTGCCTTCCAACGTCGTCGCCGACATCGACAGCAAGACATGGCAAATGCCCAAGCTGTTCCAATGGCTGCGCGAAGGCGGCAACGTCGAGGCGCAGGAGATGTTCCGCACCTTCAACTGCGGCATCGGCATGGTGGTGATCGTCGATGCGGCAGATGCGGACGCGGCGCTGGCACAACTGAAGGCGAGCGGCGAAACCGCCGCGGTGATCGGCAAGATACGCACCCGCAACGGCGACGAACACCAGACGCAGGTCGCCTGAGCCGAATGAACAAATCCATCGTCATCCTCATCTCGGGCCGCGGCAGCAACATGCAGGCGCTGCTCGAAGCCAAGCTACCCTGCCGCGTCGCGGCGGTGATCAGCAACAAGGCGGATGCCGAGGGATTGAACATCGCCAAGGCGCACGGCATCCCGACTGCGGTCGTGTCGCACCGCGACCATCCGGATCGCGCCAGCTTCGACACAGCGCTGGCCGGCATCATCGACGACTTCCAGCCGAACTTCGTGATCCTCGCCGGCTTCATGCGCATCCTGACCGCAGACTTCGTGAACCGTTACAAGGGCAGACTGATCAACATCCATCCCTCGCTGTTGCCGTCCTACGGCGGCCTCGACACCCACGAACGCGCGCTGAAGGACGGCGTGAAGATACATGGCTGCACGGTGCATTTCGTCACGCCCGACCTCGACCACGGCCCCATCATCATCCAGGCGGCGGTGCCGGTGCATTGTCACGACACGCCAGAAACACTGGCAAAGCGCGTCTTGCGCGAGGAACATCGCATCTACCTGCAGGCCATCCGCTGGCTGTGCAAGAACCAGGTTGAACTGAACGACGACGGCCGGGTCACACTCCGGCATCGCAAACAAATCGGTTTCGCCCTGATCTCGCCTTCGCTGGAGTAGTCTCGTGAAAAATCTGTCGTATCTTATGTTCGCATGGCTCGCGCTATGCGCTCCTTTCTCCGTGTTCGCCGCGCCGCCGAGCAGCATCAACGCTGTCTATGATGTGTACAAGGACAGTATCAAAGTCGGCAAGATCGAAGAAAGCTACACGCGCGACGGGGATCGCTACACGCTGACCAGCACCACTTCGCCCACCGGTCTACTGGCGCTGTTCAAGCCGGAGAAGGTGTTCGTCCGCAGCAGCGGACTGGTCGGCAAGAATAGTCTGCAGCCGCTGCTGTTCAGCCACCGGCGGGAGAACGACACCAGCAAGGACAGCGGCGCTGAATTCGACTGGAAGAGCGGGAAGATTACTCTGATCCATCAGTCACAACGCGAGACGACAGCTCTGCCATCAGGCACACAGGATCGCCTCTCCGCGATGTACCAATTCATGTTCCTGCCGCTGAAAGATGGTCCGCTGGACTTCCCGATGACCAATGGCCACAAACTGGACAGCTATCACTACGCGGTCGCGCGCGGCCCCGACATGGACACGCCCGCCGGCAAGTTCGGCACACTGTATCTGGATAGCCAGCCCAAGCCGGGCGAGCGCCGCACCGAAATCTGGCTGGCCACACAACGCCATCATCTGCCGTGCAAGATGGTCATCACCGAAGCCAACGGCGATCGGCTGATTCAGGTGCTGAGCCATATCGCCGTCAAGCCGTGATCCGATTTCCGCAGACTGCCACCGCACGCATCTCGCTGGCCGTAGCCCTGTCGTTGTTGCTCCATGCCGTCGCAATGTTCGCTCCGCTAATCGAGCTGCCCAAGACCGAGGTGCCGCTGCCCCCGCTTACCGCCAAACTGGAACCGCTGCCGAAAATCGCCGCCCAACCTACTCCGCAGAAAAAGCCTCAACCGAAACGCACCAAAGCCGCCCCACCACCGGCGAACAGCCCGGCTCAGGAAGCTGCAAGTGCAAAGACCGAGGAGGAAGAACCGCAAATCGATGCCGAGCCGCAACCGCCCGCTGATGAAATTCAGCAGGAAACCCGGCCCGTGCATCCGCTGCCGCGACGAGCTCAACTGACCTTCGCCGCCTATCAGGGCGAGGGCGGCCTGCAACTCGGCGAGGCGGTCCACCGGCTGGACATCGAACAAGGACAATACGTTCTGGAGACAGTGACGCAGACCACCGGGCTGGCGAGCATCGTCAAGAGCTATCTGCTGACCCAGACCAGCCGGGGACAGGTCGATGCGCAAGGGTTGCAGCCGATTAATTACAGCGAAGAGAAAAAACTTTCCAACAACAAGCAGAGCCTGAGCGCCGAATTCGACTGGACCGGATGCAAACTGCATTTTTCGCACGGCGGCGAAACCGCCCTGCCGGAACATGGACAGGACATCCTCAGCTTCCTCTACCAACTATCGCAACAGCCGCTGAACAAGGGCGTGGTGCCGATGTACATCAGCAATGGCAAGAAACTGGAATATTACGAACTCGCCGTCGGCGAGGAAGAACTCATCCAGAGTCACCTAGGCAAACTGCGCGCGCTACCGCTACGCAAAATCCATGGACCGGGCGAGGAAGGGCTGGATATCTGGCTGGGGCTGGAATACCGGCTGCTGCCGATCAAGGTCCGCCAGATCGACCGCAACGGCGAGGTCGCCGGGGAAATGGTGATCTCGGAAATACTGGTGTCCGACGAATAATCCAGGCTTGGGATCGCCGCTCAGGGTTTAAGGTCGTACGGCTGCGCCACCAGAACCGGTTTCAGCAAGCGCTCGTCCCTGCCGAGGTGCGCGGCCATCCAATTCTTCAGGCTGTGCGAAAAATGCTCGATCGCCCCATCCGACCAGATGCCGTTCTTGGCGTCCAGTTCGATCCGCATGTGCTCAAGCTCGCGCTGAAGATACTGGTTCAGTTTCTTGTGATTATCGAAATCCAGGTCTATCGCCTGCGCCAGCCTTTCCTCGTTCACAAAGTGGATACTCACACTGACAACTAGCCGCTGAAAAGCCTGCGACAGTATCTGTCCGTTGCCGGACCTGAGCGCATGCTCCACGGTGCCTATCATGCCGAGCAGGTTCCGGTGATCCGAATCCATCAGCGCATTGCCTACACTCAAACTATCCGACCATTGAAGCTTCATCTGCGACCTCCGACATGTTCAAACCGATGGCGTTACTCTAGCCCTGCCGCAGAAATACACAATATGCCGAAATGCCTATATATTTCGGCCTAGGTATTTCGCCATGCCGCTTCGCCGATATCTCATCCGCAACCCTGTTAAACTGCGCGCCTGAAACACAAGGCCATTACCATGCTGATCACCGAATACCGTTTAGACCTCGTCATCCAGGCGCTGCGCGCCATCCTCCCGCTGGCGCACCCCGCCGACACCACGTTGCGCTACTTCTTTCAGGAAAACCGCATCGGCTCCAACGAACGTGCGCTGGTCGCCGAGACCGTGTTCGGCGTGCTGCGCCACCGCATGCTGCTGGAGCATGCCTGTACCGCGAACGACGGACAGGCGACGCCGCGCCGGATGGCGCTGGCCCACATGGTGCGTTTCGGCGGCTACAACCTGCGCGAGATCGAGCCGGTGTTGAAGCGCGACGAGAAGGAATGGCTGGCGACAGTGAAGGGAGTGAAGGCGGAAGACCTGCCGTTGTCGGTGCAGGCCGAACTGCCGGACTGGCTGGTGGAGAAGATGCGCGCATCCTATTCCGACGCGGACATCCTCGCGATCGGCCGCGCGATGCAGCAGGGCGCGCCGCTGGACATCCGCGTCAACACGTTGCTCGCCAAGCGCGAAGAGGTGCTGGAGCAGTTGCACGCGAAGAAGATCGAAGCGACCATCACGCCGTATTCGCCGCTCGGCATCCGCCTCAAGGACAAGATCCCGCTGAACAAGGATGCGCTGTTCACCGAGGGCAAGGTGGAGGTGCAGGACGAGGGCAGCCAGTTGCTCGGCCTGCTGCTCGCACCGAAACGCAACGACATGGTGGTGGACTTCTGCGCCGGCGCGGGTGGCAAGACGCTGATGCTCTCGGCACAGATGAATTCGCAGGGACGGCTGTATGCGATGGACGTCTCCGAGAAGCGCCTCGCCAACCTCAAGCCGCGCCTGAAACGCTCCGGCGCAAGCAACATCCAGCCCATGCTGATCGCACACGAGAACGACCTCAAGGTGAAACGCCTCGCCGGCAAGATCGACCGCGTGCTGGTGGATGCGCCCTGCAGCGGCCTCGGCACGTTGCGCCGCAACCCCGACCTGAAGTTCCGCCAGTCGCCCGGCAGCATCGAGGAACTCACGCAGAAGCAGGCCGCGATCCTCGCCTCGGCCAGCCGTTTACTGAAGAAGGGCGGGCGCTTGGTTTACGCGACCTGCAGCATCCTGCCGGAAGAGAACCAGCACATCGTCGAAGCCTTCCTCGCCGCGCACCCCGACTTCGTGTTGAAACCCGCAGGCGAAGTGCTGCAACAGCAAAAGATCGAACTGGAAATGGGCGACTACCTGGAGTTGCGCCCGCAACTGCATGCGACGGACGGCTTCTTCGCGGCGGTGCTGGAACGGGTCTGACAGGCATTAGACACGAGACGTAAGACGTAAGTTAACTTCTCACATCGATCAAAACAACGACACCAACTCCCAACTTACGTCTTACGACTAACTACAGATTCACGCCGGGGATCTTGCTCAGGTCCACCTCGTCTATCTGTTCCGGCGCGAGGAAGTGCTTCGCATAGTCCAGATAGACCTTCTCGCGGATGAATACATCGAACAGATCCGGATCAATGTGGCCGCCCAACTTGAATTTGCCGAGTATCGTCAGCGATTCGGTCAGGGTCTTGCCCACCTTGTAGGGCCTGTCCTTGGCGGTCAGCGCCTCGAAGATATCGGCGATGCCCATCACCCGCGCTTGCACCGACATCTGCTCACGCATCAGGCCGCGGGGATAGCCCTTTCCATCCATGCGTTCATGGTGACCGCCGGCATATTCCGGCACGTTCTTCAGATATTTAGGCCAGGGCAGCGCCTCCAGCATCTTGATCGTCACGACGATATGGTGCTTGATGATCTCGCGCTCGGCCTGCGTCAGCGTCCCGGCTCGTAGCGTCAGGTTCTCCAGCTCGTCGTCGCTGAGTAAGCTCACCTCCAGCCCTGTCGTATCGCGCCAGCGATAAGCCGCGATACGCTGCACCCGCGCGATATCGTCGTCCGACATCGCCTCGCCGCCGATATTGCATCGGCGCAGGAATTCCCGGTCTTCATTCAGTTGCCGGATACGCGCCTCGTACTCCGCGAGGATGGCCGCATCCTCCTCGTTTTCGACCTCCCCTCTCCCGCTCAGGAAAGAAAGGGAGCGCAGCATCGCGATCTCCGCATCGCGCTTGAGCACTTCGAAGCGCGTATCCACCAACTGGATGCGATCGAACAAGGTCTGCAGCTTGGTCGCCTTATCCACCACATGCACCGGTGTAGTGATCTTGCCGCAGTCGTGCAGCAGCCCGGCGATCTTCAGTTCGTGCCTATCCTTGTCGGTCATCACGAAGTCTTTCAGCGGACCTTTAGTCGTTCGATTGACCGCCTCGGCCAGCATCATCGTCAGCACCGGCACGCGCGCGCAGTGACCGCCGGTATAGGGCGACTTGTCGTCGATCGCGGTGTTGATCAACTGGATGAAGGCCTCGAACAGTTTTTCCAGTTGTTCGATCAGACGCCGGTTGGTCAATGCGATGGCCGCCTGCGAAGCGAGCGACTCCAGCAACTGTTGATCGTCCTGCGAAAACGGAATGATTTCGCCGTTTTCCCGATCCAGTGCATTGATCAGCTGCAGCACCCCGATGACTTCGTCCTCGTGGTTGCGCATCGGCACCGAGAGAAAAGATTGGGAGCGATAGCCGGTCTTGGCATCGAATTTCTTCGTGCCGGAAAAATCGTAACCTTCCGCGACATAGGCATCGGGGATGTTGACCGTCTCGCCGCTCAACGCCGAGTGACTCACCACCATCGCATGATTGGGATTGCCGTCCTGATCGTAGAGATGGATAGGGTAGAACGTGATCGGCACCCCGCTGGTTCCGCCCATCGCGATGTTGAGCGAATCGGTGCGCATGATCTCGAAGCGCAGCTGCTGGTGATCCGGTTCGAGCAGGTAGAGCGTCCCGGCATCGGCATGGGTGATGCGCTTGGCCGCCTCCAGTATCGTTTCCAGCAGGCTGTTGATGTCGCGCTGCCTGGACAACGCGATGCCGATCTCGTTGAGTTCCTTGAGACGGGTCAGCAGATGTTCGGCGGATTGCATGTTCTGTTACTTGATGCAAACGGCGCGTATCTGGTGCATGTCGGTGATGCCTTGCAGCACCTTCTCCATACCATCCTGCTTCAGGGTATGCATGCCGTCTTCAAGGCAGATGGCCAAAAGCTCGGCAACACGCGCGTGCTCCTGGATCGCCTTCTTGACCGCATCGGTGCCGATTAACAGTTCATGCAAACCCACCCGCCCGCGATAACCGGTGCCTGAGCATTTGTCGCAACCGACCGGCTCGTAAAGGGTGAATTGCCCCTTGTCGTCGGCGAACAATTTGACCCACTCGGCGTATAACTTTCTGGTCTCACCCGCCGCGTCGTTTTTCCAGGCTGCGGTATTGAGCAACTCCGCGCTGTACTCAGTCAGCAAAGCCTTCATTTCGTCGGCGGTGGCGATATGCGGCTTCTTGCAGTCGCCGCACAGACGCTTGCCCAAACGCTGTGCGAGGATGCCCAGCAAAGCATCGGCAAAGTTGAACGGGTCCATGCCCATGTCCAGCAAACGGTTGATGGATTCCGGCGCGCTGTTGGTGTGCAGCGTGGCGAACACCAGGTGACCGGTCAGCGAAGCCTCGATGCCGATAGACACGGTTTCCTTGTCGCGCATTTCGCCGACCATGATCACGTCCGGGTCCGCGCGCAGGAAGGCGCGCATGATGGTCGCGAAGTCCAATCCGGCCTTCTTGTTGATCTGAACCTGACGCAGGCCCTTCTGGGTGATTTCCACCGGATCTTCGGCGGTCCATATCTTGGTATCGGGCTTGTTGATGTATTTCAGGATGGAGTGCAGCGTGGTGGTCTTGCCGGAGCCGGTCGGGCCGCACACGAAGAACAGGCCGTACGGCTTGCTCACGGTCGATTTGATCAGTTCGTTGTTGCGCGCCGAAAAGCCCATCTTCTCCAGCGGCAACGGCTCGCCGGAAGCCAGGATACGCATCACCACATCTTCGACGCCACCCTGCGACGGAATGGTCGCAACACGCAACTCGATATCCAGCGGGCCGTATTTTTTGAACTTGATCTTGCCGTCCTGCGGCTTGCGCTTCTCGGAGATGTCCAGATCACACATGATCTTCAGACGGGTCACCAGCGCGTTGCGATAGGTCGCCGGCACCTCGATGTAGTTCAGCAGCGAACCGTCCTTGCGCACGCGGATCAGCGTCTTCATCTTGCCCGGACCCGGCTCGATGTGGATGTCCGAGGCACCCATGCGGTAGGCATCGACGATAATCTTGTTGACCAGTTTAACCAGTTCGTTGTCGGCTGCGGCATTGACGTCTTCCTGACTGACCCCCGCCGACTCCTCGTCGTCTCCGCCAAGACTGGACAGCAAATCGTCCACCGACGAATCGTCCATCGCAAAGCCGCCGGTACTATCGGAAGCTCCGCCGCCGCCATAGAACAGGTCCAGCGCCTGTTTGAACTCGCGTTGCGAGCAGACCTTGTAGACCAGCCTGTGCTTGGGGAAGATGTTGTTGACCACCCGCGACGCCTGAATGCGTTCCGGATCGCTGGTCAGGATCAGCAAGCCATCCTGATTCTCTTCTATCGGCAGCCAATGGCTGCTCTCGATGTACTCGCGCTTCAGATTCTTGAGCAGATCGGCAGGCTTGATGCGATCGGATTTGTAGGGCTCGTAAGGAACGCCGAAGAAACGCGATAGCGCCTGTCCCAACTGCGGGGTGCTGACCTGAAACTCGTCGATCAGCACTTCCTCGATGTCTACGCCCTTACGCCGGGCGGTGCGGGTCGCCAAGTCGAATTCGGCAGCCGACAGCACTGCATCGGCGACCAGATAGTCGTATTTGGTCTTGACCGTGGTGTTCTGCTGGCGCTGGCGCAGGGCGACCGCCATGGTCTGCGCCAGTTCCTGCACCCCCTCTTCGACCAGCGCTGCAAACGGGGCTCCCGCCTTGTTGTTGATGACCTGAATGACGCCGACCAACTCGTTGGTGTTCGTTTCCAGAATAGGCGCAACCAGCATCTGTTTGGTCCGGTATCCGGTGCGTTTGTCCACCTCCTGCAAGAAGCGCAGGTGGGAGCTGTAACCCGCCAACTCCTTCTCGTCGTACACGTCCTTGATGTTGAGCAGCTTCTTGTGCATCGCCGCATAGCCGGCGACGCTCTGCTCGGCGATCGGCAGCTTCAAATCCTTGAACGAGTTGAGTCCGGTCTTGACCTTGGAAACCAGAGAGATGTTGTCGTCGCCGACCACGTAGATGGTCAGGCGATCCGCATTGAACAGGGTGCAGATATCCTTGCTGACATCCAGCATGATCTCGTCGATGTTGCTGGTTGCATGTATCTTGTTGGTGACGTGATTCAGGTTCTTGGTGAACTCGAGCTTGAGGCTCATCTGGACATCATCGTTTACCGCGCTTCCGCCTGAAACTTCCATACCCATTACCGCTCCCCTGTTCTTGCTACGTTACTGCTGTTTTGATTTCGGCACCGACCACAACCCGCCGTCCAGCACCTGAGTGTCGTATCCCGCCTGCGCCAGAATGAAGGCGGCCGCGGCGCTGCGCCGGCCGCTCTGGCAATAGGCAATATATTTTTTGCTGCGATCCAGCACGTCGATCGCATTGCGCACGTCGTTCAACGGCAGGTTCATCGCGCCCGGCAGCCTGTCATAGCGATACTCGGACGGGTGCCTGACATCGATCCACACGGCCCCTTCAGCCACCGCCTGCACGGCTTTCTCGTAACCGATCCGGTGCAGCAGCGGCTCCTGCAGCAGCGCCATGAAATCCTGCCTGCCGAGACGCAACAACACGCCATTGGTCTTCATCGTGATGGTCGCATTGCGTTTGGCGCCGGAGATCAACGCCTCCTCGCCGAACACGTCCCCCGCCTTCAACTCGGCCAGCGACACCTCCACGCCCCCGACATGGCGGGTCACCTCGGCGCGTCCGCTATCGATCAGATAGTAATAGTCGCCATCGTCGCCCTCGCGGATGATCACGTCGCCCGCCCATACGACCACGACCTCGAAACGCTGCAACAACGCGCTGATGTTGGCCATTGGCACATGTGCCAATGGCCCGTTCCGCAACTGTTCCGCATTGAACATCCGGGAACGCAACAAATGCCTGACATTGGACTGTGCTTGGGCATCTCCTGCCGCCTGCAGTGGCGCCGCATGGATATTTGCCTGCGGATCGTGCCGCGATATCTGATCCAGCGTCACCATGCGATCCAGCAGCTCGTCGTCGACGCGCAACAACTGGCTTTCGCGCAACGCCCGAGCGGCAACCACATCCGGTTGGCGCTTGCCTAACGGATGTTTCGCCCACTCCGATTGTGCGTTGACCACCACCCGGTTGCCATCCAGATAAACCAGTTCGATCTCTCCGTCCACCAGATAGACCGACTGCCCCTCCAGTCCGCGCGTGCGAAACGGATCGTTCCCCTCGGGAACGGTCTCGACCTGACAGTAATCCAGCAACTCGCGCAGCCGCGCCGGACCGAATGTGGAGATCGGTTCCAGGCCAGCTAATACCTTGACATCAAGCGCGCGAACCATCGTCGGCCTAGAACTCGAACTCCTGGTTATTGAGCAACAATCTGGGGTTGTGTCCATGCACGGCCTTCTCGATCTGCCGCATCGTCAACTCCACCTCTCCCGGTTTCAGATGAGTAATGTATACCTCAGCTCCTCCCTGAAACTTCAGCAACTCTTCCGCCAACATACTAGGGCAAAGGTGCTTGGATGCGATAGCGAGTTCCCTCTCGTTATCCGAGAACGCCGTCTCGATGATCAGATAGCGCAGGTTCACTATCCGGTTGGCCACTTCCCATAACGCATCGTTGATCGTCGTGTCGCCGCTGAACACCAGGCTGGCGCTTCCGCTGTCGAGATGGAAGCCGACCGCCGGAACGGTGTGCACCGCGGGAATCGGGGTGATCCTGCGTCCGCCCAGATTGACCGTTTCCCCGAGCGCGATGGTCTGGAAGCGCATGTATGGATTCTGTGCGTTCGGTATCCGGGTGAAATCGGGCCATACTTTCCAGTTGAATACATGGTTCCGCAGGATCTCCAGCGTCTCCTCCGTGACATAAATGGTCAACGGGTGGTCGCGCATAAAGCCGACACTATCGATCAGCAACGGCATGCATGCGATATGGTCGAGATGGGAATGCGTAATAAATATATGATCGATCACGCTCAGCTCGGTCAGGCTGAGTTCGTTCACTCCGGTGCCCGAATCAATCAGCACATCGTGATCGAGCAAAAATGAAGTGGTGCGCAAATTTCCACCGATTCCACCACTGCACCCCAAAGTTCTCAGCCTCATGTCCTGTCAGCCTTTGCCATTTGTCGTCAACGCGAATTACTTGGTTTGAAACACGAACACCCCATCCCAGTCGTCGCCGGGCGGGTTCTTGCGGAAATAAGCTATGCGCTCGGCATAGATCCGGTACAGCGCGGTATCCGGCGACATGCGCTGCAGATTCACCAATTGCAACTCGGCCAAGTCCCATTCCTGCTTGCGATATAAACGTCGGACCTCGTGGAACAGCCTGAGTTCATCCTGCAACTCCTTGCTCACCTCGTCGTGCAATCCGATCGGCTCGTAAATTGCTACAGGCTTATCTTTACCTTTTACCCGCACATGGTCAAGCTCGCGATAGGCGAAGTCGGCGACGGTGTCGCGGGTATTTTCGCCGACGATGACGCCGACGCCGTATTGCTTGGTGATGCCTTCAAGGCGAGAAGCCAGATTCACCGCATCGCCCATCACGGTGTAGGCGACGCGCACCTCGGAACCCATGTTGCCGACACTGACCCGGCCGGTGTTGATGCCGACACCGATGCGTATCTCCGGCCAGCCGCGCTCCTTGAAATGCGGCTGCAAGGCCTTCAACGTCGCCTGCATCTCGATGCCGGCCAGCATTGCATGCCGGGCATGTTCGGCATCCGGCAACGGCGCCCCCCAGAACGCCATGATGCAGTCGCCCATGTACTTGTCTATCGTCCCGCGATGCTTGTAGACGACGCGCGACAACGGGGTCAGAAACTCATTCATCAGCAGCGTCAACTCCTTCGGGTCCAACCCTTCCGAGATCGTGGTGAACCCGCGCACATCCGAAAACAGGATGGTCATCTCGCGGCTGTCGCCCTCCATCGAGACGCTCTCGGGATGCTCGGCCATCTCCTCGACCAGTTCGCCCGGCACGTACTGCCCGAACAAGCCGGTGATCTGGCGCTTGGTGCGCGATTCGACGAAATAACCGTAGGACATGTCCAACGCGAATATCAGCGCGATCATCATCAGACTGTTCGCCACCGGCATCAGGATATTGCCGTAATGCCAGGTTACCAGACTCAACCCCATGGTCATGGCGAACATCAACGCCGAGACCAGCATGGCTTTGACCGGACTCAGTGTCGGCAACATGAAGCTCAGCGCGATGCCGATCAGCAACAGCCAGACCACCTCCATTCCCAGCATGTAAGGCGGCCGCTCCTTGAGACTCTGATCGAGGATGCCGGCGATCATGTTGGCATGCACCTCCACTCCCGGATAGACCTCGGCCACCGGCGTGGCGCGCATGTCCAGCAGACCAGGCGCAGTCGTGCCGACCAGGACGATCTTGTCCTTGAGCAGTTCCGGGGCGACCCGGTCATGCAACACATCGGCAATGGAGATATAGCGAAAACTCCCCTGCCCCCCGCGATAGGGCACGAGCGTGGCCACGTTGTCGTCCACCGGTATCTTCAGCACGCCAGCCGGCGTATCCAGCTCCAGCCACTCCAGCCCGCCATAGCCCTCGTCACGCCCTTCGGCGAAGCCCGGCTGCAACGGCGGCTTGCCCAGCAGGCTGCGCACCATCGCCAGCGACAACGACTCGTAATAAGCGCCGCCGTATTCGGCCAGCATCGGTACGCGCCGCACCTCGCCGTCGCTGTCCACCACCGGCGTGAAATGCCCGGCGGCGGCGGCGGCCTGCTGCAATTCGGGCAGGTTGGCCCCATAGCCGTTCCAGCTGGTGAACATGATCGGACGCCCGCTGAAAGAGCCAGCCGGGAAAGACGGCTCGGGAAGCATGCCGGAGATATTTTTCGTACTCTGATTGGTCAGGTAATAACCGAGCACGACATTGCGGTTCCTGATCTTGTCGGCGAACAACTGGTCGTATTCGAGCTGCGGACGAACCTGCGCGAGCGTGGAATGGAACGCCGCATTGTCCCTGAGCTGACTCTGCCCGAGCTTCTGCAGCACCTTGAGCCCGGAACTCTCGTCTTTCTCGGCAAACACCACGTCGAATCCAACCACCGCCACACCATGGCGGTCGAACAATTTGTCCATCAATACGCCTAGCCTGTCCCGGCTCCATGGCCAGCGCCCCTCTTCCTTGAGGCTCTTTTCGTCGATGTCGAGGATGACGATGCGCTCGTCCAGCGTGCTCGGCATGGTCAGGCGCAAGCGGTAGTCGTACAGAATGGCCGAAATGCGGTCGACGAAACCGATACGGTAGAAATTGGCGGCATTGCCGACGAAGATCAGGACCAGCAGCAGTCCCAGTCCGATCAAGATTGCGTTCTTCCTCACGCCATCCCCTTTATAAGTGGGCAAAAAATCTCAGGCCGGACGCAATCGCCCAAGGTTCACCATCCGCCCGCCAGGTCAGCCCTTGAAATAGAACTCCATTTTGATGCCCGCCAGTTCGATCATGTCGTGATCCTGCAACTGGTGCGGTTGGTCGCCCAATACCTGTCCGTTCACAGAGGGGTGTGTAGCGCCCTCGACGTGGGTGATAAAGAATCCGTGCGGGCGGCGGGTCAACACGGCTACCTGCACACCGGGCTTGCCCAGTGTGGTCAGGTTCTTTACCAGCTCCAGCTCCTT